>Ga0206677_10003577_pt1 | contig 13014 bp, 8 predicted proteins | sample M130m12015metaG_FD_155475 | JGI IMG/M metagenome (GOLD analysis project Ga0206677, IMG submission 155475) | Ammonia-oxidizing marine archaeal communities from Monterey Bay, California, United States - M1 30m 12015 | ecosystem: Environmental > Aquatic > Marine > Intertidal zone | place: USA... | reverse complement strand
ACATCGCTGCGGCCATTGAGGCGACCTATCCGCTCTCTAAAACCATGCGAGAAAACATCGAAGGCATGCGAAAGTGGGCAAAGTACCGAGCTCGTCTCGCATCAAGCGAGATGAAGGAATCTCTACCAGTAGATGCAGAAGATGTCCCGCGGCTGCCAAATGAACGGCGCAACCTATTCATTCGAGGAGATACTGCGTGAAAATATTGGCGCAAAAAGGAGGTGAAACAATGTCTGACAAAATTTACGACGGGAAGATAAAATCTGTTGAAACCTCCAAGGTCATCGCCAGAAAGGGAAAACGTAGAATCCTATTGTCAATTACTGGAATTGGTGATGCTTTCATTAATTGGAACAGAACTCCGAATGGTGTTGAATTCCCTAAAGGCGCTGATATACAAGTCACCATGTTTCGGCATGATGATCTACGATGGTTTGTCAGAGAAATTATTTCAATAAACGGAAAACCAATAAAATCTCAAAATTCGAATAAATCTGCAAAAAACCAAAGAAAAAACCGCTCCCTTGCAAATGGAGAAAAACCAACCCCCCGGAAAAAAGGTATTCTCAATCGATTACTCAAGGGCACCGGGGGAAATTTGCGGAAATTGTACCTCTATGCAATGGGGGGTACAAACATCGATCTCAACAAATTAGAGAGCAGAGCACAAAGCCTAGCCCCATTTATTGAATATACTGAATTGGCAAAGAAGTCACAAGAACATCTCAAAAAGCGGGCCAGATTTATTTGGGAAGTGGTTCCTGAGCAAAAGCGGATTACGATTACTGAAAGACAAGGCTTTGACATAAGGGTTCGTAGAGAGCGCCTACCATATGTGGCCACTGGAGAATATTCGCACTTCGTAAAATCAGGCAAAGAAATCATAAATTTGAAATCGAAAACCACAGCGGAAATAATCAATATTAGGGTCACAGACGAAGGCACAGAATTTTCAACAGATACTGATTTGAACACAACAGAAGGTTGGAAGTTTTACGATGAAAATCTTGATTCATTTGATTGGACCCATAACCGTTCATTGAGGCCGATTAGCTCAATCACCCTCGGTGATAAAGTGATTAAATTCAAGCCTTTAGAAACATCTCAAGAATGGTTTGAATTTGTTTTAGTTGGCGAAGGTGTGGAATTCAATGAAAACTCGGATTTGATGTTTGATGGCCAACATATGCATTGGGAAACCGTTCCCGGTTCGGACATTTATCCCGCTCTAAGGGATAGTAAAACCAACAGAGTCGTGGTAAGCAGGGTGCGAAAAAATGATTCTATTGTCGTAGATTTACTACCGAGTGAACCTTTTCTCTATGACGCAAACGGAGTCAAGCATCTTTGGAAAGATGTGACAAAAACGACAAAGGATGTGACTTTGAAGATCAAACTTGACCCGAAAGCAGAGAAATTGCTTGACGAAGAAAGAGATGTCAATCCTCTTGATGTGTTGTTCTCACCCGATACTGAATATCGTGAATTGAATGTCACAGGACATGATGAAGATGGCAACCATATCGCTGGGGGCAAAATTAAGGTCTACAGTAAAAGGGACAAGAAGGAAATCGAGGTTAAAATGACCAGTATTCGTATTAAAAGCAGGGATATTGAGCGGCAAACAATAACAGTCGACCGTGTACCTCCTAACCCCAATGCAATCCTAACATTATCACCCAATGCAAAATACCTCGAAAGACAGAGAGATATGTTATTGATGCTGAGGGATAAGCCGCTGGCTCATCATGACAAACTGCTTCGGTTAACAGAACAAGGGAACCAGAAGGAAAGGGACAAGCTTTGGTCACATTTTGAATTAGAGGAAGTCACGGACTGGAAAATTCTTACTGATGAAAGGTATGACGGAACATTGGAACAAAGAGATTTTGTGAAAAGGGCACTTTCTACTCCTGATTTCGCTATTCTTCAAGGCCCTCCTGGCTCTGGAAAAACAACAGCAATAATTGAACTAATCACTCAATTTGCTCTACAAAATAAGAAAGTGCTGCTCTGCGGCTCAACCCAGGCCTCGATTGATAACGTGCTGACAAGGATCAAGGGAAAGCCTCACCTCTCGAGACTGATTTCCCCTTTGAGAATTGGATGGAAAAAGGGCATTTATGACGAGGGAGTGCATGATTTGGTATTGGATGAACAAATCGAGCAATACAAGAACATAGGACTTAATGAAGAAGAAGCAATTGATTTGATTTTACGTCAAAGCAACTTGACCTGTGGCACGATGCAAGGGATCCTCCAACATCCTAGAATTGCTGGTGAAGCTTCGAGTAGTGGACGCTTGTTAAGGGACCCACAACCAGAGTGGGACGTTCTGATTATTGATGAGGCGAGTAAAACAACCTTCCAGCAATTCATTGTTCCTGCAGGATTTGCTAAAAAATGGGTGTTAGTAGGCGATATTTGCCAGTTATCCCCATTCCTAGAAGCCTCTGAGTTGATGACAAATTTAGATCAAATGAAGGATGAAAATGGAAATTTATTCAAGCCAGCATCTCAAAGGGCTTGTTTACTCATTCACCAATTGCAGAAATTTGTCGAAAGGGGAAACTCTGGGCCTAGAAAAGGTCAACCGATCGTGTTCATAGAGCCGAGTGAGGTTCCATCCTCTTTCTTAGCTGAGTTAAACGCCGTTGAAAATTCATCTTTGGGGGAATTACAGATCTGTTTGTTGAGTTCTAAACGGTCAGAGATTGATCTAAATAATTGTAAAATTATTCCTCCAAGTGACATAATGAATGAATTCGAGTCCAATATCTACATGTTATCAAGTGATGTCCTCATTTGTGGAAGTGACTGCTATGAAACGATTGCTGATTTATTACCCCCTCATTCGATAATTCGCAATGGACGATTTGAAGAATCTGAAGTGACAAAAAACCGGGAAGAATATTATGGAAACAAGGATTCCTTCAAGGAAAGGCATCCAATGTCTTCACAAAGCTTGAACCATGATTGGTCACATGAAATCACTTGGAGATTGAATCGATCATACGAATTGAAAAATTCAAACAACAACAAAATGCAATCCAATTATGAAAAACAAATCCAATCCTTACTTCCAAAATCTCAGAATGTGAAGACTCGAATCGAGGAAGTAAGAAGTATAGCACTTCCTTCTGTGCTGGAATGCTTGCAAGAAGGTTTTGCGTCGCCTGATGCGAGGAAATTGTTGCCTGAAACAACTCTGACTCAAGGGTTTTCAAAAGCAGCGAAGGTCCAACGGTTCACTATGATCAAGCATCAACATCGAATGAATGCTGAAATTTCAGAATTTTCGAGAAATGAATTCTATAACGGTGAAGCACTAAAAGATGCAAATACAATTTCAGAAAGGAATCGAAATTATCCATTTGGATATAGGCAGGGAGGTAAGCGATCGGTTTGGCTCGATGTACCGTCGACAATTAATTCAGGGGTCAACTCCAATGAGATTATGGCAATAAAGAAATTACTTCAGGAGTTTATTGAATGGGCACGTCAAAACCCTCCACCAAAAGACAATCCAAATAGAGATGACAAAGAGAGATGGGAAGTTGCTTTACTATCTCCATACCAAGCCCAGAGAAGGGGTTTGCGTGACATGGTTCGATCATTAACACGTATGCAATATGAGACACGTTTTGATTTGATGGAAATGGAGAGGCCATCGAATGTAATGCTCGTCGTAAATTCCTCTGACAGATTTCAAGGACAAGAAGCCGATGTTGTTTTCCTTAGCCTTAGAAATGGTTCAAGAATTGGTTTCCTGGACAGCCCAAGCCGAATGAATGTTGCCATAACAAGGTCCAGAGAATTGAGAATAATTGTTGGAAATCATAGTTATTTTTCAGGCGAGAGATGCTATGATCCAATGCTGAGGAATTTAGCAAAATCACACAAAGGAAATTCGATTGAAAGTGCAAGGAGGAAATGAAAATGGACGTACAATTAAGAACAAAAGAACGGGTTGAAGTTTACGATATAATTACGACCTTTGCAGTCTCTGCCCCTGCTGTAGGATTGCAGAAGTTATGCCGCCACGCACAATTAAATGAGAATTATATCGATGAGAAATCAATTGAAAATCAATTCAAATTGAAGCCAGGAGCATCTCGAAATTTGTTCATCAATGGTTTTCAATCTGGAGTGTGGACAAAAGAAGGAAAACTGACTGATGAGGGTCATGAAACAGCACTCAGTGGCGATGTACTAATCAAAGAAGTAGGTCCTTTGCGAATTTGGACCTATGAAAACGAAGTCACGGGTCCGATCCTTTTGCATGCTGGACGTTCTAGAGTTGTAAAGCAATTTGCAGAGACCCCGCCCCAAACCCTGCATGCGCCAAAGGTATTGGAAAATATTTCAGATGGTAAATCTCGCACAGGGCTCTTGAAGAGAGAGGACAGAAGGTGGCAAATTCGTTGGACAAATAAAGGCAGCTCATGGTCAATAGCAGAAAAATTCGGCACCCCAGCAGAATTGGTATGGAATTGGGCATTAGATGAAGGTAAATGGACTGTTGAAGACCAACTAGAATTGAAATGTGAACTGATTGGGACATCTCCAAATAAGGATAAAGATGGCAAATTAGTGACAAGTCATTATCCTCATACAGGCCTTTTAGATCCTGAAACCAGTATCCGGGATTGGCTTAGCGGTGGTCGTTTTGCTCAAGGTGGGTGGGATGTAAAATTGCAAGGATTGAAGCGACCCTATTCTGAACTCACAGAATCTGACAAATTACAGTACACGACCGATGAACAATTGAACAGCGAAGCTGATGGCTGGGACGAGGTGAGAATCAATGCGATTCCATTGCTTGCAAAAACTCTAGAGGACGCCACTGAATGGTCATCATTTGTTTTGCAAAATCAAACTCCTGGCTACACAACAACGGAGCGAACAGAAAGAGTGCTGTCTGATATTTTAGATGATGCACCGTTTAGATCTGTAGATTCTAAATTGGTCTACGAACGAACGATGAAACAAATTGGAAACAACCGATCAAAAAACCCAAGGCTTTCGAAATTCCTTCATGCTGGAGACGATCTCAACGCAGTGGCATTTGTTCCGAAGCAGGTTGAAAGAATGAAAAGAGACGAATATACAGCCATCCTAAATCCAGGAGAAGGGTATGATGACTTCATTCGTCAATTGACTGAAAACCTCGATGGAGAAGTAAAGAATATTTGGTATGTAGACAAGTATGCCACTCTTACGGATCAACGTAAGAGGTTGTCAAAAATAATTACTTCATTCAAGGATGTCGTTGGAACGTTCAAATTTGGATTGCTCACAGCTTATGACCCATATTCAAAGGGAAATCGAGACCGAGGCGAATACATGAAGAAAATGAAAGAAATTTCTGATGCTGTCCACTTTATGGAAGACTACAACATCGCACCTCACAACAGGTATATCGTGGTTCAAACAAGTAAGGAGACTCGGTGGTGGAGCCTACCAGATGGATTAGTTTCGGGCATGTCTAGAGTAAAATCAGCAACTAAATTGGAGCCTGGAAGAGGCATTGAGGAATCGGTGAGCAATTTCATAAATTCAGTCGGAAAGAAGAAGGAGGAATCACAATGAGTGTCATAACATCAATCACAAATCAAGAAACAATCAATCGGAGAAATGAACCATTAGGCTCTGTGTGGTCAATTGGGACCTCTAACGACAGTTCTCTAAAAAAACAAGGCCCATTTTTGTTTAGCGGAGCAGATTCTTCAATTCCAACTCATATCGCAGAAATGATTGAATCTTGTCAAGAAAGGTTAATCATTTCTACTCAGAATATTTCCGATGCCACAATCATCGATGCCATCGTTCATGCAGTGACAAATCAGGGCATCAATGTTTACCTCTTGGTGGATACCAAAGGGTTCGACTCCATGTTGTCAAACAATCTTTGCAAGCAACTCTTAGGCGAAGTTTTGCTCAGAGAGAGGAAAAACCGAGGATTAGATGTTGTTTTATCCGACTGGCATTTACCAACCAAAACTGGATTGCTCTTATCAAATCCGTTAGACGGCACCCTTGAAACTAGCAAAAACCAATGGATTATGGATCTATCAAAAATTCAAATCGACGAATTTTCTGCACACGTCCAACACGAGTTTTGGTCCGAGATCGAAGGCCGTGAGGTCCTTGCTCCTGATGAAGCAAGGAATCCTCGTCCAATAGCGGAAGCTCCTTTTGCTCTCCGTTCATTGCAAAATGGCGACTACATTCTTCGTTCTTACCTCTCGAGTGACGGTGACAATCCTAAATCAGAACAGGCCCTTAGGTCTGAAAATGATTGGATTTGGTGTTCTACCCAAAGTTCGATGAAAGGCCCTGTAATCTTGAATGGCGAAGCCATAAATGTTGGCAGTGGGGCAAAAAATATCCTATATTCCTCACCAAAAAGTGTAGAGCCGAATGATGGTAAGTTTGCTCATTCTGGGATTTCGTTGCATATAGCTGTTGGAAATGAAACCTACCTTGCTGGATGGGATCGTGCTGCGGCCGGTGATTGGCATAGTATTCTTCGCCTTACTGCTGATCAAGCCAAGGCTAGCAAATCATTACTTCAGAAGTTCAGCGAATCGCCCGAATGGATTGGCCATTCCAAAATCAAATTGGGGGATGCTGGGGACAAAATCATACGAAATGGAACCGAGATGGACATCACAGATTCTCAAAGTCAAGATTTGGGAGTTGTTCACCTCGCAAAGATGCCAGATTCAATCAAAGAATTACAAGAGTTCCAGCCTGCATTGGATCTTCCAGAGGATTCCCTTGCGAGGGAATGCGAATTCAAGTGGGTTGCTGCCCCACCAGTCCTCCCAACCAGTGCTTCGGAAGATGGATTGCACAAAGAATGGAAAGACGCTAAGAATGAAATTTCAAAGCGACTCAAAGCTCTTGACGAATCGAATGTGGTGTCAAAAATACCCGGATTTGGACGAAAGGCCAAGGAACTCAAGAAGACAATTCTCGAATTAACCGCGACGGTTGAATCCATTGACGATCCAAAATCACTGAGCGACATGATTGACAACGTCGAGAAACTCACGAAAGCAGTGGGTGGAAACTTGGATGCAATGAAGGCTGCAGAGGATGAAGAAGCACGGCAGAAATTGGAAGATAAGCAACGTGCTGCACACAACGCCACTGTAGAAAAAGCCAACAAAACCATCAAAGATCTCGAGCCTCGTCTGAAGAAAAGGAAGACTGAATTGGACAAACTCAAGAAGGCTGTAAAAAAGGCAAAAGATGTTGAGAAAAGTAAGCTTGAGAGTGACATCGAAACTCTTTCTCCAAAAATTAAACAATTGGATGCCGAACTTTCAAAGGCTAAACTGACAAGTTCTGCCAAATTTGAATTCAAAGCTCCTGCTACGCTTTTGTCCTCTAAGAAAAAGGGCACAAAGACACACAAATTTTTGGGCGATACGCGAAACAGCAAACTTAATCTGAGCGTACCAAAAGAAGGCTTGCCACAATTTGGTACACTGTACGAAGCCGGTACAGAGCGATATCTGGCCGTTTCAGACTGGACACATGTAGTCCAAGGTCGAAAAGACGCAAAGCGCCTCAAAGCGACCTTGTGCGCTCCACGAGAGGTGTTGAAATGAGAGAACAAAGAATCACGGTAACCATCGATGCTGAAGGAAAAATGTCAGCAAAGACGGACGGACTCAAAGGCGAAACTTGCATTGAGGAATTGGAAGCATTGCTTTCCGAACTTGCCGAACTTGATGACGTGACGCACACCCGTGAATACCGTGAGAAGGACCCACGTTCTGCTCAACGCAGTTCTACAAAACAACGACTTGGAGGGAACTAGATGAGTGGAGTTTGGACTGAAAAAAGCGTACCGATGACCGATCATGAATGTGCTGTTGAGGCTCTGAAGGAAGTGGGTGCAACGATCATAGCCAGCAACCAAAATCAAATCCAAGTTCGTGTAAATGGGCAAGCATGGGCTATGCAAAGAAATCATGGCAGATATACCATTCGAGTGAATCGTCGAACGGGGAGCGCCCTCAATTGGATGAACGACTTAGGACCTGTTTACGAACAAGCGGTCCAAAGGAAATTGCGTCGACTGCGCACGGAGGAAGAAACTGCACAACTGGAGAGTGAGCGTGCAGAGATTCAAGCTCAAAGAGAGGCATTTGAAAACCAAAGATTGGAATTGATAGAGCAAAGAAAACAAGAGATTCTTGAGAAGGCGAAAGCCCTAGGGTACAGAGTCAAACAAACTGAGCAAAATGGACAAATTCGCATGGTGCTGGTACGCACGGCCTGAGGTGATGTCTTGGCGAACACAATACGTTTGGGACATCGCTTGGACCATAGTGAAATCTACGGCCCAGGCCTCCGCTCAGTGTTTTGGACACAGGGGTGTACTCTTGCCTGCAAAGGATGTTGGAATACGCAATATTGGTCGGCAAACGGTGGAGATGAAATACAGGTGTCTGAACTTTTGGAAGAGATTCAAGCCCTAGACGGTATTGAAGGGATTACCTTACTCGGAGGAGAGCCTCTTCAACAAGCACAGGCAATTCTTGAATTGATCGAAGGCGCTAAATTAATTGGGCTGAGTGTCTTTCTTTACACAGGCTACGATCCTTCAGAATTTGATGAAACCATGAGGACCTGCTTTGATTTGAGCGACATTGCAGTGACTGGAAGGTACGTCCAAGAATTACGAGATACCACCCTTCGATGGAGAGGTTCTCGCAACCAGCAAGTTCATTTCATATCTGAGTTGTACGACGAATCAGTGCTGCAAGAACAAACAGAGGTTGAATGTCACATTTTACCAAATGGAGAAATTAGAATGGTAGGTTATGCAGAACCAGAACTTTCAATATTGCTGGGGATTTAATATGAAACATTTTGGAATAATTACCGGTACCAAAAGAGGGTCTCATTTCGGATCTATCTCTCTTGAAACCCCCTCTGATTATGCCGATAAAATACGGTGTCATATTTCAGACTATGAAGAGAATGTATTTGACAATGGAGTGAATGTAGAATTCGAAATTCAGCCTAATGAACGGCATGAAGGAAAATATGTAGCAGTAAATGTCAGAAGATCTTCAAAAAATGTAATTCATGTATTTTCAGCAAAACAAATTATAGGTCATAATTTTGGAAAAGGTACCGATAAAAAAACGCAGGCTACAAACTATCAAGAAATGATAAACAGACTAAAATTACATATTGAAAATGGTGAACTCTGTATGGTCATGTGGAGAAATCCAACGCCTACAGGTGTTGTGGATATGAATCAAGTAAAGGAAGAATCTGCAAATTGGGGTAAGAATTTCAAACTCACAACCTCTGAAGATTGCACAAACTATTTACTTCGAAAATGCAAGGACATTTTCCCTGATTATTGCGTTGAAAAATTTGATGGCAGGGAGATAAATTTTGGAGGGAAATCGCACACACTGATTGGAAAAATGTGGAAAGCGGTATTGGTAATTTCAAAATCAGGACAAAACATAGAAACAATTGTTGATTGTAGGGATAAAATTTTGGAACAATCTTATCCAAAAATAATTAAAAAATCTGAAAAACGATGGACGGTGATTGGTGATGAAACGGGCTCATTTTTGGAGTTCAAAGGCACGAATCACTCTGAGAAAATTAATTCCACTCACTACTGGATGGTCGTTCCGCCTGGAGTTGAATTGCCTCCACTATCGCCATTTTTCCATGGAACTAGCGATAAGAACTCATTACTTGAACCACTGATCTGGCTATATAGGAATCCAGAAATTGTATTATTTTCATTCGTCTATGAGGAAGGAAAAAAGGTCGAGGGGGCAGGAAAGATTGCCGACGATGTACATTATTCCATGTGGTTAGAAACCCTTCCCTTAGTCCTTGAATATGTGTCCAATAATGTGGATAAAAAAGCGGGAGATATTGAGATATATTCAGAACAAGTAGGTTCTCTAGAGGCAGGAAAAAACCTTTTCGAATCAAAAATTCTTTCATTAAAAACTGCTCTAAGAAGCCGAAAGGGTTGGGCACGGATGGAATTTGTTGAGAAAATGATACTGGCAAAAAATCCGTGTGAGCACCCTTGGATGGGTTATCCGGATGCACTTGCTCATGTATTCGATGACCAAAAAATGGAAGAGATCGGTTTGCAAGAAGAAATTGTTGAGGATTTACGATCTAGAATTATCTCATCTCCATTCAGACAATCATCTCTAAATCGCGTGATTAACCAGTCTTTAGAAGACTCTGGACGTCCGTTGTTTTTCTTAAAATCTCTTTCTGATATCTCTAAAGAAGACATCAGAGATTATGTAAATGTATTTTTTGGCGGAGCTATTGTCGAGGCTAGAGATTCGTTATCGAACCGAGAGTGGCAAAGCCTATTGGAGCATTTCAAAAACACAGCCGAAACTATTGAAGGCCAACATGCTGCAAACCTAATTGTTGCGAATATTGAGGTAGACGCAATAGTAAGTCGATTTCCCAAGGAAATGGACAAATATATTTTGTTGAAATCAATTTTAGGTTCTTCAAATCACGTAGGCACGACTAAAATTGCAAACAAATGTAAAGTGTATATAGATGATCTCTTGCATAACGGTTTGGAATTAAGTAAAAGAGAGCATAAGAAACTCAAAACCCTCCAGGCAGGGGCAAATGATAACCAATTTGATTGGGCGCATATAATCGATTTTGATGATTTTGATGATTTTGATGAAGAAGATGTGATTGATTGGAACGAAGAGATCCAACACTATTTTGGGTCACAGGCACTTTCAAGAGCACTTAGGAATGAATCGAGAGATTTGGATGAGGCAATGAAAATCGAGAATAAATTGCGTTCGATTCACCAGAAAGACTGGGAGTACAGAAGGAGATATGTCTATTATTCCGAATTATTGATGATGAAATCTGAATATGAAGAAGCAAAAAGAGTGTTAGAATTTGAGTTCCCAAGTAAGATTGGAGAGGATGACAACACATCACATCTTGCGGACAGGTATTATTTAGCCACACTACTGAAGGCATGTGCCCTGACCGGCTCAACGGATTTTTACAATGATTATTCAAAATTAATTTTGAAATCTTTAGATGAAAAACATCCTTCCCAAAGAATCGCGTACTGGTATTCTAGATGGGTGCATCAACTTCTGCAATCTGAGGAACAGGCATTCATTGACAAGATGGATCTATCAGTTCTTGAATCGTGTACAAATCACCTATTATCACTTACAAATTATGATTTTTTCAAGAAAGAAGCCCCAGGCGTTATACTCGCATGTGAATTAATCGACTTGTATAAAAGAGGTTTAGTCGAAGAAGAACACGAATCTTTCCTAAAGGATGTTCTGGCAAATTCCGAAGTCTTCGCCAACGAGTGGGTTGCAAAAAACCCGCCAAACGAAGAGGATTGGCTCGCGCCTTTGAATTTCAACTACAGATGATTTTTATTGAAGGTTCAACCAGCATAGGCTATTCCTATGTCAGAACAGTTGTCCAAAGAGGAATTGGTGATTGCAACAACGCTGCACCATGAGCATCGTTCGATCGTAAAATCGTTGTTCAGTACATCGAAGATTCCAATCAAGCTCTTTTCAAATGGTACTTTGTACACTGAGCGCAGTGACCCTCTATCCCATGAAGCAACGCACCAAATCAACATCAAAGGGGCTACTGTAAGGTACCATTTTGCTGATGAGGGGCAAAGATTCGCTTACAGAGTATCAACCATCATTTCTCTTATCGCCTCGCTCTTCTTCTTCGGATTGACGATGGAGTGGACAGATCGAATTCTAACGGGAGATTTGGGCAATGGGGCTGAGGATCTCCAAGAACACTTGTTGTACTTTTGGCCGATACTGCTGTGGATTTCCATCGACTTACTTCGAGATCAAATTGGAAAGCAGGAAAGGCTCGAGATAACTTATCAAAAAGGAAAAACAATCTCGCTGCGAGGTAATTTACCCTTTCAAGGAGAGCATAATTTCTCCGCAGTGATGATTTTTATCGGTATTGCAACATCAGCAATCGTCCTCTCTCCTGAAGATGACTTATCCATTTTGTTGTTTGGAATACTCCTTTGGAGCGCTTTGCTTTATTCATCTTTCACTGTGTTGCGTTGGTTCCTAGCCAGCCAAGAAGGAGATAAGGAACGAAACCATCAAGAATTAATTCAATTCTATTTTGCAATCATGAACATCAAAGAAGGAGAAATTAAAGCAGAATATTTTGAGAATGAAGATGAGTTTCAAAACATTATTGACATGAAGGAGAAGCTCACTGAGTACCAAAAAATCCTCGATCAATCAAAGGCTTCGAAAGATATTTTCAACTCGAACTCTCCATCTCTCGTTGTGATTGCAATTGGGGCGACCACTGAGAACCTCATGAAACGAGCGTGTGATTCAATGGGCATCACTCGAAAGAAGAACGCCCGTCCAACCCTTCAAACCTTTATTCATGAATACCAAACCAAGGCTAAAATGGCTGATAAGAACATAAGTCAACTTAACTTAATTCGAGAATACCGAAACAGAGCGACCCACAGTTTCAACATTGACTGGGATGAATCCATGATAGTCATGAAACAATTTACAAATTTCGTTGAATGGTATGCTGAAGAATTCGAAGTCGCATCCTCTGATTAAACAGCATGCTCCAGAGGCAGAACTACTGTTCTGCGAACATGAAAACAAGAAGGGGAAAGGGACAATCGATCCGAGGCTGCTGCAAGAACTTGTCAAGGGATCAATGATTGCAAGCGGTATGCCACCAACCAGTCCTGGCGGATATTACAGGCTGCATGACATGAGAAAAGTCTGGGCCCGATGGATCGATGAGAACGGAGGTTCCTTGGAATCGGTTGCTGCCTTTTTGGGCCATTCGTCTACCCAAGTCACCTTCAATTGCTACTTTCATGCTGAGCACAAAGTCAAACTGGCAAAAGAGGGTCGAGAGATTGGATTGAACCACCTTCAATCCCTGTTGGCACCGCCAGAAGACTTG
>Ga0206677_10003574_pt1 | contig 13027 bp, 19 predicted proteins | sample M130m12015metaG_FD_155475 | JGI IMG/M metagenome (GOLD analysis project Ga0206677, IMG submission 155475) | Ammonia-oxidizing marine archaeal communities from Monterey Bay, California, United States - M1 30m 12015 | ecosystem: Environmental > Aquatic > Marine > Intertidal zone | place: USA... | reverse complement strand
TATTATTTCCATTGATAAACACTTGTGGAAATGTTCGAGCTGTTGGAGCAACTTCCATTAAATCTTCTCTTGTAAAGTCTTCATCGAGCATTTTTGCTTCAAACTCAATATTCATTTTTTCAAGCAATGCCTTTGCTTTTACGCAAGACGGACAATGCTGTTTGCTATAAACTGTTACGTTTGTCATAAACTAAATCCTTTAAAAGTATCTTCTGATACGTCTTGTTTTACGCCGCCTTGGACATAAGAACTAATTTCTGTTTCTTGTGGTGCCACTTGTACATCTGATCCACTAATCCATTTTTGTGTCCATGGTAGTGGGTTTGCTTGTGTTGTTGTATATGGACATTTTAATCCAAGTGCTGTCATACGCTTACAACAAATCCATTCAATATACCTATGTAACAACTCTGTATTTAAACCAATCATAGAACCATCTTTAAACAAATATTCAGCCCATTGTTTTTCTTGTTCAACTGCTTCAACAAACATATCAGTAATATCTTGTTCACAGTCTTTTGCAATTTTTGCAAACATTGGATCTTCTTTAGGCAGAACTTTTGTTAATGTATACTGTGTTGATGCAAGATGTACATTTTCATCACGTGCAATGAACTTAATAATTTTTGCATTGCCTTCCATCTTTTTAAGTTCAGCAAAAGCCCAACTGCATGCAAAGCTAACATAAAATCGAATACCTTCTAACACATTAACACTATTTAAACACATCCAAATTTTGCGCTTGTGATCATATTCATTTAGTTCTATTTTCTTTCCATTAACTGTGTGATTGCCATAACCAAGTAATTCAACGTATTGACTATATTCAATCAAATCGTCATAATATTTACTGATAGAATCTGCACAATCTGTAATTTCCTTACTGTCCATTAGTGTATCAAAAACTTTGCTAGGATCGTTATACACGTTGCGGATAATATGCGTGTAACTACGTGAGTGAATTGTTTCACTAAATGCCCATGTTTCAATCCAAGTTTCTAGTTCTGGTAATGTTGTAATAGGAAGCAACGCTAAATTTGGACTACGACCTTGTACACTATCAAGTAAAATTTGTCTTTTTAGATTACTTGTAAAGATGTGTTGTTCGTGTTCTGTAAGGTTTTTAAAATCTTTACTGTCCTTACTAACATCTACTTCTTGCGGCAACCAGAAGAATCCCAATTGCTTTTCTGTCAATTTATCAAATTGCTTATATTTTAATACATCATATCGTTGCATACCTAGACCTTCATCTAAAAATGCATTTGCTTCTGTATGATGCTTATCCTGTTTAATGTTTAGTACTGACATTTTTAATTTCCCTTATTATATTACACATGCTTCGCATGCATCGTCGTCTACTTCTCCTTGTGCAAGTTCTCCTTGCGAGTCTTCAAATGTAATTTCACCTTGACCGTCATTAGTGTTAAAATAGTATAATTGCTTTCCACCATATTTGTAAAATAACAAAAGGTGTTGTAACATTGTACTCATTGGAATCTTTTCATCTTCATAAAATGCAGGATTGTAGCTTGTGTTTACACTAATACCCTGATCTATATATTTTTGTAGTACCGCTACAATTTTTAAGTATCCTTCAGGACTGCGCTGGTCCCAAAGTAAATCATACTTGTTTTTATACTTGTGATAACCAGGAACAACTTGTTTTAGTACTCCATGCTTACTTTGCTTAACACTAACAAATGCACGTGGTGGTTCAATACCGTTTGTACTATTGCTAATTTGTGCTGACGTTTCTGCAGGCATTAATGCCATTAATGTACTGTTACGTATTCCTGTTTCTTTAAGTTGCTTACGTAATCCATCCCAATCCATACGTTCAGTATGAGGAACAAGTTCGTCTACATCTTGTTTATATGTTTGATTTGGCGTAATGCCATCTCCATATTTTGTTTCAATCGTTCCTGAAATAGCACCTTTTTCAACTGCAAGATTTGCACTTGCTTTGATTAAGTAATATGACCAAGCCTCTGCCCATTCATCTACTAATGCTAATCCGTCTTGATCGATATACTGATAAGTAATATCGTTTTTTGCTAACCAATAAGCAAAGTTTACAATACCAACACCTAGTGGCCTACGCTTCATTGTACTAAGCTCTGCCGCTAAAATTGGATAGTTTTGGTAGTCTAATAATTGATCCAATGCACGTACTGCAAGGTCACACACTCTTTCAAAATCGCTAGGATTTCTAACATTCCCCCAATTAATTGCTGCAAGTGTACATAAACTAATTTCGCCTTCTTCATCAAAGATACTGTTAAGTGGTTTTGTAGGGAGATCAATTTCTTGACATAAGTTACTTTGATGTATAGGAGCAATCTCTTCTTTAAAACTACTATGTGTGTTTGCATGATCTACATTTTGTAAATAAATTCTGCCAGTATTTTTTCTTTCTTCCATAAACAAACCAAATAGCTCACTTGCCTTAATAGTCTTTTTACGGATTTTTGTATTGCGTTCAGCTATTTCATAGAGCTCTTTAAATTTATCTTGATCATTAAAAAATGAATCATATAAACCAGGAACATCATGAGGAGACATAAGTGTAATATCTCCGCCAGTTAATAGACGTTCATACATAAGTTTATTAAACTGTACACTATAATCCATGTGACGCACACGATTATCTTCTGTTCCTTTGTTATTTTTAAGCACAAGCATATCTTCTACTTCATAATGCCAAATAGGAAAATGCAATGTTGCGGCGCCGCCACGTACACCACCTTGGCTACATGATTTAACTGCACTTTGAAACATTTTGTAAAAAGGAATAACACCTGTATGAGCTGTATCGCCATTACGTACAGGTGAGCCAATAGCACGGATACTACCAGCACCAATACCTATTCCTGCTTTTTGACTTACATATTTGACAATACTTGAACTAGTAGCATTAATACTATCAAGGCTGTCACCAGTTTCAACAAGTACACAAGAACTGAATTGTCTCTGCGGTGTACGAAGTCCCGCCATAATAGGAGTAGGCAAACTAATGTCAAAATTACTACTAGCATCATAAAAATCCTTTACATATTTCATACGTGTTTCTTTTGGATAATCCTGGAACAAAGTTGCTGCAATCATCATATATGCAATTTGTGGACTTTCGTAAATGTCGCCAGTTACTCTATTCTGTACTAAGTATTTTCCTCGAAACTGTTCCATACCAACATAGGCGATATTTTCATCTCTATCATGCTTAATATAACCATCAAGCTGTTCTATTTCTTCTGCACTATAAACAGAAAAAAAACTTTCATCATAATAACCTAGTTCAACATTTTGGCGGGCTACTACTGCTAATGGAAGAGGATCAAACTGTCCGTATACATTTTTACGTAAATGATAATTCACAAGACGTCCTGCTACCCACTGATAGTTAGGTGTTTCTTCACTAATTAGATCAGCAGCCGCTTTAATTAACGTTTCTTGTACATCAGACGTTTTGATGCCATTGTAAAATTGCAGATGACTTCGTATTTCAACTTCACTAGCACTTACACCTGAAATTCCCTCACATGCATAAAATACAACTTTGTGCATTTTTTCTAGATCTAATTCTTCTTTACTATCGTCTCTCTTTACAACGTTAATTTTCTTGCTCATTACTTTTCTCTCTTATATCAAATCTCGTAAATGTATTTTATCTTTTTGATCTACGCTGTTAAGTATACTTTTATCAAAAAATTTACCACGACTATAACGTAATACTACATTGTTGTCAATTATAATCACTAGTTTTTCAAAACTATTTTCTTGATCTAGTATTCTCACAATTTGCGTATCTTCCCATCCAGACAGATACATTGTATATGTAATTCCTAGTGTAATAGAATCTTCATCAAAGTCTCCTGAGTACACTAGATCCCAAGGCTTTGGCCATGTTTTACAATCATGTATATCTAAAAATCTAGATGAAATAGGTGCTGATTCCCAAAGGGAAAGACATTCCATTATTGCCTGTTCCAACGGCATACTCGTAATATGTTGCCTGAACTCACGCCATTTTTTAATACGTTCACGTGGAGGTGTTAGCCATATGTCGTGCATGTTTACCTCACGCTACTAAGTTTTGATAAGATTTTTCTAGATAATTAAATTGTATTTGGTTAGTATAGACAGTATTGTACATTAGTTTAAAAACTCCATTAGATGCATCTATACTAAATTCTACATCTAATGCGGTATTATTAGAGCTATACTCATCTTTGATAGTACTTACATTATCTCCATTTATAGAAACAGTAAGTGTGCCTTGTCTTAGACTTTCTGTTCCTGCAAAGAATAATGAATAATCAAGTTGAATACTATTTTTAATGGCACTATGTGCAACATATCCTGTCTCTTCAGGATTAGCTTCAAGTGGATCTTTTTGCAAAATTGTTGCTTGTCTTTGCTGAGGTCCACCACCATCATCAACATAGCTCGTAATTTCTTTATTATAATGTAACGTAAATATATCTTCTGGAACCAAAGCTCTACCCAAACCGTGTGCTATTGTCATTTGTCCGTTATCGACACTAATACTATGTCCAGGAATGCTTGCTTCTGTACCATTTACAGAATCCATTACAACTATTTTATATGTACTATTGGCGGCATAATCTAAATCAACTTTTGCCATTAAACTATTAACCGCAACTCCAAACTCCAATACAACTGTATCTACAGTAGATGATACAACCCCGCCTACAATAGGATTTTGTCCTAAATATAATCTCTGTTCATCTTGTGCTAATCCAAATTCTCCAGCTGATAGAAAAGGCATATCAGCTAAGTTGCCTCGTCTAATTAGTTGTTTGCTTATAATTGTCTGTGCCATTTTTCATTCCTTGCTTATAATGTATTTATTTAAAGACTGTAAAATTCTGCTAATCGTTCGCCCCATTTTTCAGCCCATTCATAAAATTCTTTTCCTTCAACTTCAAATAACTGAAAATTACACTCTCTACTACACATGAAAATTGCAATACTTTCTATTTTTGTTTCAAACATTTCATTATGTGCTAACGCATATGCAGCACCTTGCAAAAAGTAGTCGTCAATCCATTCACGCTTTTTAGGTTTGTTAGTTTGCTTAAAATCCATAATAGTTGGCTTGCCTTTGTACATACCAACCAAATCTGTTGTACCAGCATATAAATTTGCCGCACATAAATTAACTTCACTACCCCACACTTCATCTATATTGTCTTGAATACTTGTTTTTACTTTTTCTGCCATTAGCTTTGCTTGTATCAGATTATCACCAGTATATTCTTCATTTTTAGACCAGGACTCTAACATGTTGTGCATAATAGTGCCAACGTTTGCAGCTTCAGTTGTTATTTTTTGAGCATTTTCTACACCAACACGTTTTTTCCAGTTAGCCAGTGCTTGTCTTTTCTCTCTAGGTTTTGTTTTGTCTAGAATAGTTGTAACACTAGGAACAGGATTACCATATGGATTTTCATACATACGTTTACCGTTCACACTTTTTCTTTTAAGTTCTTGATAGGGATAGGGGGAATTTATTTTTAACATACCGTATTGTATTATATATACACGGTCAAGTCAATGCTTTTTTTACATTTTCATCCATAAGTAAATATTCATTTAGCAAGACTTCTGCCCCTTTTCGAGTAAGATGATTATCATTTTCAGATTTAGTTATACCGTTTGTGTATAAATGAAATTCATTTTCTATATCAAATCTATTACACATAAACGAGACAACTGACTCTTTGTTTACATTACCAATAAAATTCTTTTGATCCAAATTTGTTCCATTAAAAAAATCGCCTCCCCATTGTACTAGGAAAAAATTCTCAAATTTATTCATTTTTGTTTGGGCAGTATACCAGTATTCTTCATAACTGTTTCTTACTTCAGTTCCAAGACAATATTTTGCTAATGTATCTAATGCTTGTTCCATTTCTTTTATTACAAATGTAGGTCCTGAACCATTTACATGTCCTTGCCCACCACTTATCCAAGCATATGCAGTTTCGAAATGTCTCTCCTCAAAATGAGGTTTATCAGATACCATTTTAGTATTCCAATTTAATTTCGTTGGAGCGAATTCATCAAACATTCCTAATATATTATATCTACCAGTATATGTTTTGTTCATAAAAACAATATCTGCACCCCAGTCAAAGGCATCTATAAGACACCATTGGAAATATTCCATTCCTCTGCCGCCTTCACTATAATTTCTATACTGATGTTGTGGAAATTTATTGGCCATTAACCATGGCCAACTATCTTTTGACTCTCCTGCACCCCGTTGAAAAGATGCAAAATGTGAACAACCTATAATAGCAATTTTTTTCATTCTTAAATGTCTACTGTTACCAATAGACTTTCCAGCTAAATGTGTTACCAGTAATTGTATTTGTCACCTGATCAAGTCTATATCCCATATCAGTAAAATACTTTACAACTTGATCCATTTGGTTTTTTGCAGACCTGTCTACTAAAGTTCCTTGCCAGGTATTAAAATACTTTTCACTATCTGATGTAGTAGGGGAACTTGATGTCATTATAGTGTTATCATTGATAGATGCTTCGTAATTACCTGCTGAACTTTGGTTAATTACTTCTTTCATAATAGTATATATTTCTTCAAAAACAATCAAGTCTGCACTTGATTTTGCTCTTGCTTGTGCTGCATTTAAACCGTAACTCATTTGTCCAATTCTTTCTTAACTTGCTTACGAGCCATTTTATCTATTTTATTATCTTGCTTTTCAGGATCAGGCTTTTTACTATCGTCTTCTCCTTGAAAGAAATAAATTACATCATCTTTAATGTTATCTACAATTGGCAAGGAATCAAGCAATTTTTTCAATGTACCTATGTCAGCATCATGTCCCATTTTACTTAATTCTCTTGATAGGACATCAATAGACACAGTATTAATACCTTCTGCGTCTAACATTGTAATTAAATCAATTACTTTGTCTCTGATAAGGTCTGAATATCGCATTATCTTTTAGCTTTTGCAAATCGTTCTTTAAGTTGATCTTTAGTAAAGCCTTCTTTCATTTCACGTCCATCCATGTCAGAATCGGCATCCATTGCATCTGCGCCGCCAAAGTCATCTCCACCCATATCAACATCTACATCCATGTCATCGCCTGCTGGCATGTCTGCTGGTGCATCCATTGGTGCATCCATATCTGTTGCTACTGGTTGGCCTTGTGCTGCTAATACTGCATTACTAACACCTTCGTTAGCTGCTTTTACTGCTTCTAATGCACTACTAATTGCTGATTCAGCCGCTTGATTAAATGCTTCTGCTTCTGCTGTACCTACTTCTTCTTTCATAGCATTTGTAATACTCATTAAGTCTTCAACTTGCATGCTTGCTAAGTTTTCTGCCATTTTTTGTAGATCGTCAGCCATTTGTTTTGCTGCTAGTAGAACTTCAGCTGTATCTAAGTCTGCTGATTCTTCGATTCTATGCTCCAGACCTTCTTTTACTAGTAGTAGCTTTTGAAAGTCTTTACTTGATACGTCTAAACCACTTTTACGTAAAGTAGTAATTTTATTCTGTGTTGCTTCTTTCATAGCTCGAAGCTTGTTTAAATCTGCATTAAAGTTAATGTTTGTGCCAAATACTTCTTTTAGCACCCTATCAACATTTTGCAGTCTATTTTCTTTAAGTTGATTTAAATTCATTTTAATAACCCCTATTAACTATATGTTATAATGTATTTATCGTTTTAGTAAAAAAACGCTATAATAAATTCTTGATTTGTTTCTTATATGATGACATTTTAGATAATGCGTTAGACTGTTTTGCTAATGCAATGTCTTGTTTATGTCCTTCTTGTAAAGTTTTTACTTTTACTTTGTACATTGCTGCTTCAGCAAGATACGAACCATAACGACCATCCAAATCTAAAATTCTATTTAACTTATTATCATTATCCATTAAGGATTTAATAATACCCATTGCACTTTCAAATAAACAAATATCCTCATATATAATATTTGTAGCATCCGAAACATTATAAAACTTTTTACTAATACCCTGTGCCACTTTTTTCTTAACAATATCTATACTATATTGTCCATTAACATTAATATTGTTTTCTTTAAATGTAGCAGTACTCAATTCAGGATTATTTTTTGTTTCTTTAATTACTTTTTTTGTCGCTGATTCAGTTGCATCTTGTAATTTACTTAAAATACTATACATTTCTTGAGCATTTCTAGTAACATTTCCAGGAATAACATCCCCTTCTGTAGTTACAATCGGTTGCCTATTTTGAGCGTTTTCCATATTTTGTAATATTTTTAACATTTCGTTATTTGAATCTATCGTCATTTTAATTTCCACTTCTTCTCATAAAATACACTTTTTTATTTTCTATTACTCTTTTTACTAGTCCCTTATTGACCAGACCTTGCATTATATAAGCATCACGCTCATTTAATTCATCTTTGCATATTTTATTAATTAAATTTTCGTACACTTCACTTTCGTGTAAACTAATAAATGTAGGAATGCCACCTGCAGCTAAAATACTTTTCATTATTATCTCCTAAATGCTAGTTGTTTTAATCGCTCTATTTCTTGTCTATTAGCGTCTATTCCACTTGCATTTTGTCCACGCTGGACATCATCTGGATCAGCACGTTTGTCATAACGTGCAGCACCTTGTCCTGTAGCTGTTGTATTACGCTTACCAGGAACTCCACCAACCCTGCCGCCTGTTGCGTCACGTTGTGCATCTTGATTTGCATTATTTGCACGTCTATTTGCGTTAGTTTGCTTAGTATTCATAGAACGTTGTTGTGCAGATTGTGCTCCATATGGAGTAATTGCTTCTTCTATTTCCATATCGAATAGTTCACTAAAACCATTCATATCATCATTTTTAATTATCTCTGCAATTTTAATATTTTCTGAAAAGGATAAATTTTTAATAGTATCAGACACTACTTTTTCGTCTAAATCAACATTAAAATTATCTTTTGCAAACTGTATTGCAGATTTTACTAGGTTTCCATTTACTAAATTCATCTTCTTGCCTTGTTTAATCTTGCAACAATTTTACTGGCTGGATTCATCCTTTTGGTGCGCTGAGCCTTTTTGCTCATTCTTGCACCTTTTGCTGCTTTTGTTCTTTTTAATACAAATCTTTTCTTTAAATCAATAGGTGCTGCGCATTGGCTAGGGTTACTCACAACTCTGCCCGCTCTAGCACCTACTGTACATCTAAACTTAGTAGTAACATTTCTACCTCTACGTGCAAAAACGACCTTGGCTTCAGTAACTACTGTATTATATGATTCGTTTAATAACATTATGCGTTCGTTAAGTTAAGTAATAATAGAACTACTGTGGAAAGTAAGCCCATAATAATAGTTGCTCCTGCACCAAGTAATACTTTATTAGTATTAGCTTTTTCATTAGTTTGTTTTTCAGCCATTACGCCAACAGATTCTGCCAAGCTGTCAACTTTAGACTCAAGCCTTTTTAAATTTTCTTCCAAGACGCGATACCTTTCTGCGCACAAATCTACATGTGCTTCTAGATTTTCACGTTCTAGTCTTGACTGCTGCATTGCCATATATGTTACTCCAGGTGCCTATTAAAGAACTGATTTATCTGTACTATTGTACTAACTATATTTATGCAGATACAATATATTCAAAGCATGTGTTTTTATTAATGCTAGTCGAATCAACTGCTGCAGGTTTAATTTTAGCCTTCTCACATAATCCAGAATGTATAGGAACATTATCAAAATCTTTATACAACCAAAATGTCGCATCTTCTTCTTTTTTCCAAGGCATTGTAGCTTCTGGAATAAATGTCAATGTCCACACTGAACTCGTCTTGTTAAATCCTTCACCAAAATTATAATTTTCTAATTTCGCTGATTTTTTTACACTAACACTATATGACAAGATCTGAGTGCGTAAACCTAAAATTTGCAAAAAAGTATTAAGATTTTGTTCTTGGTGAAAACCTAAAGGATCATTTTTTGGTGTAATTACGCTTGTACTTGTAATGTCTATAAGAGTGTTAATGATATACTTTTCGTTACCATCAAGTGTTTGCAATTTATCTACCTTATTTTATTATTTTACCAGCTGCATAACCTGCTGCAAATGCACCTGCACCTCTTGCAACTCTACGTGCAACTTTTGCAAGTTTTCCTGTTGGTACTGCTAATTTATTTTTACTAATAAAGTTATTCATTAGAGGCGCAAGATCACTTCTTCTACCCTGCTGTCTAAAATATTTAGTCATTTGTGTTCCAGCTAATTGACGCTGTCCTGTTGTTAAGGTAGACCAATCTTGTACTAATCTTCTTGTTGCTCGTAATTTAGGATCTTGTATTGCTAAATCTTTTTCCAATCTAAAGAAAAACGCCTGGGCCTGTCCGTGTGTGAGGTTACCATTTTCAATACCTCTCATAAATTGTTTAATTCTAGCATCGTGTACTTTTACCTTAGTAAGTAGTAGATCATCCTTATCACCACTAAGTAAACCGCTAGGCTTTTTAAGTGTGAATAAAGTTTGATATAAGTCTGTACCACTTGGACTAGGCTGACCAAAACTACCACGTGAAAGTGTACGCTTTGCATATTCTTTAGCTACTGGAGCATATTCATAATCATTACTCATAGCATACAAGCTCATCATACTCATAAATGCATGGTCAGTAATACTACGAGCACCATCTTTACTAATTTGTTGGCGAGTTTTATACATACGTGCTTCGCCTAACGACTCTATAAATGACAAATTACTAGGCTCTATATTCATTTCATGCCCGCCTTGCATTGCTGCATATTGCTGTAGTGTATATTTTTCAGCCATTGTTTTTAACCTCTGTTACTTGTTTGCATTTATCTGATGCATATGTTTTAAACCAGCGAGGGGCAAACGCATGTAAAAAGCATGCATACGCTGCTTTTTCTAACTGCCAAGATATCCACATTGCTTGCTTAAAATGCTGCCAACGTGTCAAATTAGCTTCTTCTAAATGTAATTTGCATTGTTTACTAAACATTAATTATTATTCCTTGCTGAGTTTGCTGCAGTGAAGCCTGCTCTATTAACTAGTTTTACGTCTTTACCCACTACGTAACCTTCTCCACCACGTTGTCCGTCTGTATAGGCTTCGATTTCAGCTGGCTGATTATCCAATTGTCCTATAATATTATTTTTTACTGTTTTTATTGCTATGACAAAATTAAACATACTATCAAATCCTGCGGCATTTTTCTCAGCCCATTCTGTTGATTTTTGTTTTTTAGGGTTACTTAAATTACTTCCTTGTACCCATTTAATAAAATCCTGTCTACCTAAATTATTTAATGTTCCTGATTTTACACTACTATTAATGTATGTATAAAGTATATTTGCAAAGTCCTTCATTTTTAGTTCCGCAGGAACATTAAGCAAACTATCTATGTTGTTTGAATTTTTATTCAATATAGACTGTAATTGCTGTAGTTGTTTATTGTCTACGTCAGGGCTATTAGTTAATGTTACTGGAGGTAATATTAACAAATCTCCTGTTAAAAATTTTGTTGTATCTACTTGAGATTTATTTCCTTCTAAGTCTATGTAGGCATGAAGTACTACACCAACTTTACTTTTAGCAATTTTTTGTCCTATCTCACTACTTGGATCTACACTGTATACTGTTGTATTTGGTTGGAATTCTAACCTACCTTTATTATCTTTTGGAGTATCAAAATACATTAAATCACCATGTACATATCCTCTAAAATCTGGAGGTGTAGAAGATTCAAATGCAGACCATATACCTGTCATTTGTCCTACAAATTCTTGATGCCCTACTGGATTATTTTTTGCACCTGGACGTGCATTAAGCATTTTTTCTAATCCTTGTGGACTAGTTACTCTACCATCATATGTTTTAGCACCAAAGCCACTTTTATCAGTAAGTGTAAATTCTCCTGCTTCGTTACGACCAAAAATTACTGCTGGTCTTCCATCCCACTTGATAGTTACACTCTCAGGGCTTGTTTCTAAACTTTTTAAGACATCTATTGCTTTTTTACCGCCTTGGCTGCCGTGGAATATTACAAGGTCTTCTAAATGATTGATATCTCTTCCTTTAGACTCGCCAAGTTTTTTAGGATCTGCATTATACAAATCCTTTTGAATAATTCTACTTTTACGTGGGTCTCTGTGCTTACGTTTTTTGGATCCCGCAATAATATCTTTAATCTTCATGAAGGCTTCCTTAGTTGTTTAATACCTCTATTAAATCTTTCTATATCTCTATTTTTAATACAAAGCATAATACGTTTTTGCAAATCTTGTGCGGTTCCCGCATCATAAGATTCGTCAATCATCTCCAATACATTTATAATTGCAGAAAGAGCATTATTTCCTCTGCTTTCTAAAATATTTACTTTGTCCTTTTTAGGGGCAATATCATTAATTTCTTGTAGTAAAGAACGTGTACGCTTAGACATGACAAATCTCCATATAATAGTATTTATTTAAATCAATTAGTTTTCTTTAGCAAATTACGCAATTTATCATGCCCAGCTATAGTATTTTCTACCACGCTATTTTCTGCAATACTTTTTTCTTGCGTTGATACCTGTGATTTTTGTTTTAATTTATCAAACATAGCACTTGTTTGATTCATTGGTTGTTGATCGTCATCCTCATCTAAATCAGTAATACGCAACCCACCAATATCAAATTTTAAATCTACTTTTTGTCCAACACCACTACTACTACGTGTCTTCATAAACTGTACTTGGTATCTTCCACGCTCACGCATCGCTTGACTTGTAAAAATACCAATAACATTATCTGCTGTTTGGATTTTACTTAACCCACCAGCAATATGGCTGTGATCAAATTCTACTTCCTCAACTGCACCACGATTCAACTGCGATGCAGTTGCAAATAGCAAATTATTCTCTACTGCAAAGTTTCGTAATTCTTCTGATACATATTTGTCTTTTACAAACATATCACTTACATTAACTTTAACACCAGCAGGCA
>Ga0206677_10003569_pt1 | contig 13038 bp, 14 predicted proteins | sample M130m12015metaG_FD_155475 | JGI IMG/M metagenome (GOLD analysis project Ga0206677, IMG submission 155475) | Ammonia-oxidizing marine archaeal communities from Monterey Bay, California, United States - M1 30m 12015 | ecosystem: Environmental > Aquatic > Marine > Intertidal zone | place: USA... | reverse complement strand
GTTCAACAGTCTTTGATATACAAGGTTCACAAGGTCAGTTATTTTCGATAACAGATGATTTAACAGGAGATCTACTGAACGTATCAGATATATCAGGTATACCTATCTTAAGTGTAAATGCAAGTGGGACATCTTCATTTGATGGAGCAGTAGGTATTGACGGCAATACTAACGTAACAGGATCTGTAACTGCAACATCATTTGTAGGACCTTTAACAGGAAACGTAAATGGAAACGTAACAGGAAACGTAACAGGAAACGCTACAACTGCTGCAACAGCAACTACTGCTTCTAATGCAATGTTATTAGACGGAATAGATTCAAGTCAATTTTTAAGAGCCGATGCTGCAGATACTGCTGCTTCGCCGATTAGTTTTACTGGTGGACATGGAGGAATCACAATAACAAACACCTCAATACTTTCAGCAGCAACTTCAACATGGACAGGTAATCCAGGCGCTAATGGTAAAATACAGTACCATTCAAACAGATGGTATATAGTTGCAGATTCTTCATCAAATAGAATTGTACAGTTCAGAAGAGATGGTTCAGATAAATCATATATTGACAACGATGGGAAATTTATAGGAAACATATCAGGAAATGCTGGTACGGTATCAGGCGGAGTATATACCACAGGTAACCAAACTATTGCAGGTGTTAAGACTTTTTCTGATAATATATCACACACCGGTTTAACAATGACCGACGGTACTGATATTGACCAAATAAAGTCATACACTAAATCATTAACACTAACATCATCTTGGCAAGATACCGGAGTAAACGGAGCAGAACTAGCAACAGGTACCTATACAATACAGGTAGCTGTAAACAATAGTGGAGCAAATGGATTACAGTACAGTGAAATGTATTCTGGAACAATGAGCTGGTACGCTGATAATACCAATAGTACGAATCATGATGAAATAGTATTACACGCTGCAGGTCACGCACGAAATGATAAATCTATATTCCTAAGAACATTAAGAACAGTATCAGCTGATGCTAATGATCTAAAATTACAGATTCGTGATAATAGAAACGCAACTCAAACAGCATCAAACTACATATTTAAATTTAGAAGACTAATATAATATGAAACTATCAAACAACATAGACCTTTGGCAATCAAGGCTTCAAATTACAAATACATACGGTTCCGGAGGTTATGACCTTTATTACGGTTCAATTCTGCTAGACGGAGGTTCAGCAGCATCCTCTTACTACGTAGGTCAACCCTCCGTTCAAACCGAACATAATTTATATGTTAACGGGTCAGTAGTCGCAACTGCAGACGTTACAGCATTCTCAACATCTGACAAAAGATTAAAAGAGAATATAAAGCAAATAGAAAAACCATTAGATAAGATAAAGAAAATTAACGGGGTTACTTTTGATTGGAGAGAACTTACTAAAGAAGAAGAAGAACAAAAGTTTCAATTAAATAGAGGAGCAGATATAGGAGTAATAGCACAAGAAGTAGAAGAAATACTTCCTGAAATAGTAACGACTAGAGAAAAAACTGGGTATAAAGCAGTTAAATATGAAAAACTAACAGCATTATTAATCGAAGCAGTCAAAGAGCAGCAAACTCAAATAGAGGAACTAAAGGAAGTAGTTAACAAGTTACAAAAAAATGTTTAATGGGAATATACAGAGGACCGATATACAACAGCGCCGCTGAAATACAAGGACCATCCGGTTTTTATAAAATACAAACAACTCATGGACCTGTAATTGTATACGTTGATCAAGATTACGATGGCGGAGGTTGGATAATGGTATTAGCAAATAGAAGGTATACTGCAGGAATGAATAATCTTAAGTACCTGGATGCTATAAACAATACTAACTATAGAACAGATGGAACAGACGATGCAACCAATACCACAGTAACAGGTCAACGTCAAATAAAAAATTTAGGATTGTCTAATCTCAACGCCTGGGTAGGGTGTAGGTATTGGTTAGAACTAGCTGGTAGAAAAACTACTAATCAAATAAGTATTACCCAATTTGTAGCAGCATCTGTAGTTACATTGAGCGCTACAAGTTCACACACTAAGAGGTCTTTCTGGAAAGCGACTGGATTTAGTAGCGAGTATGCTTTTACAGGCGCAGGTGGAATATCAAACCAAGTAGGAGGAACCACACCGGGAATGTATTCTCATGCTACTGGTCAAAACCCGCTATCAACATATGATAACGATCAAGATAGTAATGGAGGAAGTTGTTCTTCTTATTATAATAATAACCCCTGGTGGTATTCTTCCTGCTGGACCGGAAACTATTTTGCAGGCGGAGGACACGTAGACGGACCATATTATCAGAGTTCAACTACCGATAACCACGCATATGGAGCAGTTTATATAAAATAAAAAACTATGGCTACACAATTAAAAGAGATGAAACTTATACTTGATATAGACAATAATGTATGTACCCGTAGAGTTGAGGATTTACACGGTAATATAATTTGGCACAGTGGTGATGAGTACTATGACGATACATTTACTGATGATTTTTTAGATGGATACGAAACTCAAATGAGAGCTTTAGATTGTTGGAATATAGTTGAAGTAGAAAAAAATAAAAACTAATGGGAGCAGCAACAGGAGCTAATATAATAAGAGATGGTTTAGTCTTTGCAATAGACTCCTATTCCCCAATAAGAGGAAAAGGTTCTTTTGCTAATTCTGGAGATAGAAAAATTATTGATTTAGTACATTCTAATGAATATGACATAGGTACAATGATTACATCTACAGGAGGTAATCCATTTACCATGATAGGGATAACTTACCCAGAAGGCAACTACTCTCCTGCTAATAGACAAGGAATAACAGTAGGGTACAACAACACTACTAGTGGAAAGTTGTATAACCACTCTAGAGATATGGGATACTTTGTATATTTAGAAGATTCTGAAACTTGGTTAGCTAGTTCATACTTCAATGGAGAGAGAATCTCCGGACACTGTTACGATACTTATGACGGACAACCAGATCAACATTTAAAGTTTCAACAAGACTTCAATAAAATAAACTCAGAATTTCCAGATGCTCTACATGTTATTATAGGCTCTCATGCTGCAGAAAATAACGATAATGACTCAACAACATTAGCTATATTACAAGGAATAGGTTTACCAAGCAGTCATATAGGAGTTAATAGACCGGAATACGTACTTTTAGGTAAAGTTGGAAAACCCCACACACATCATTATATTAGAGAGAATATAAGTACAGCATATGCTAAAATGAATATACATCTTCCAATAGAGGGTAAATCCGGAGCATTTATTTTTGACGGTTCTGATGATTACTTTACTCTACAGCCTAATGTTAATAATTTGAATTTAGCAATTGGAGGAAACGGAACGTTAGAAATGGTATTTAAACCAACAAATTCTACCGGTAATAATAGACTATGGTGTAATAATAATAACTCTGTATCCGTAGATGCATATTTAAATAGTTCTAGTTACAATGTATACTTACATGGCGGAGTAGTCGGAACAACTACCCCAGTTATACAAAATCAATATAACCACCTAGCAGTAACTTATACTAATGGAGTTATACAGATATACATAAATGGAGTTGCAGGGACAATGACAGGAACAACCACAGGATATAGTTTGAGCAACAATAGCCTTTTGTATATTGGAGCTTACACTAACGGTGGATACAACTTATATGGTAACATTTCACTATTTAAGGTTTATAGTAGAGGACTGACCAGCTTAGAAGTAAAAAGAAACTATAACGCTTATAAAAACAGAACATAATGTATTCAGGGCCACATATTAGTAAAAGCGGATTAATCTTTGCATACGATACAGGAGAATTTCCTAGTACAAATCCAAATTTTAATAAATTTAGACCGCATAATAGGAAAGGTCAAAAACCTGGTCGCGGACTAAGCAGATTCTATAGAGGAAGACCAAGTATAAATTACGTAGCTCACCAAAACGCAGTAGCACAAGATAGCTACACATCTTATTCAGCAACTAGTTCTGGGAATTGGAATGCTAATCATCCTAATGCAATAAGGGCTTATAATGCTCAAGGAGGAGACATCACAGGTTACTACAACGGTGGAGTAGGAAACGCAGCAAATACACATCATGCCCATTGGCAATTAGACCCTATATTAAAAAAACCAGTTGTAGTAATGAACGCTGTAGACAGTCAATGGAAAGCTAAGTCTTATGGAATGGGAATGTCTGCTTGGTCTTCGTATGGTTTAGCACATGGAGATAAATACGTTATATCCTGGCTACAATGGACCAATCACTTATCCTGTCATGCAGATGCAGGAGTATACAGTAAAAACACAGCTGGAAGTAATAACTTTTGGGATGGAAGAAGTGGAAATGCTGTAACAGCTAAAAACACAGTAGTTGGAAAATGGCAAAGAGTTTATAAAGTATTTACTATAAGTACAAATAGAGATTTAAATAACAGTTACGGTTCTATATACATGTACGGACAAGGACATAACTCAGCAGGTCGACAATTTAGAATAGCTGATGTGCAGTTAGAAATAGATACCGATGCTCCTTCAGCTTTTATGGACCATACTTCTTCTGGAACAACATCAAGTAGGTCAAATACTGCTTCGTTAATGGATATGTCTAGAAATACAACGATTAACACTGCTAACGTATCTTTTGATTCTAATGGGTTTATAGATTTTGATGGAACAGATGATAGATTAGAAATAACAAATACCGCAGTACTAAATACCACCTCAGCTATAACAGTAGAAGCTGTGGTAAAATACGATGCACAAGGAGGTGGCGGTGAATCATATGGCGTTATAACTTACAAAGGGTACCCTTGGACTTGGTTATTAGAAGATCAAGGAGGAAAATTTAACTTTAGAATAACAACAAGCAATGTTTCTGATAGTAATATTAATTCTAATTTCTCACATGGTTTAAATACATACCATCATGTAGTAGCAACATATACCGGGGCCACACAAGCAATTTATGTTAATGGAGTACTAAAAGCATCAAAAGCACTTACCGGTTCAATCACGACAACTGGAAACACAGTTAGGGTCGGTTCGTACACAAATGGGGACTATGTACACAACGGTAAAATACCCGTTATCAGAGTATATAATCAAGCATTATCTGCAGGACAAGTTAAGTTAAATTATAAGTCATATAAACAAAGATTTGTATTTTAGAATTATAATTCATATATTTATTATAAAGCAAAAAGAATGGCAATTAGATTAGACGGAATTTTAAACACAGTAGCAGGAGCAACAACAGGTTCATATATAAGAATAGAGTATGTTAAGTATATGCCTTGGGTTGGTACTATAGAGTACACCCCTATGTGTTTTAAAAATGAATTAGAAGCAAACATGTCACGTATAAGGTACTTCGGAGATGAATTACCAGCAGCTACCTTCCCTATACCTCATATGAGTATGAGCTTAGAATCAGGAAGTTTCACAGGAGATTTAGATATAGAGTATACAATGACTATTCCGCTAACAGGGTCATTACAAGATGTCAATATTAAACACTACGGAACAACTATTAATTCTGCATCTGTTGATGTAACTGATTTTGATGATGATGGGAATGAAGTTACAACACAGGAACTAATGACATGGGAAGAATTTGGAATTGTTAGCGAATCAATAGAACAAAAACATCCTATAGATCTATCCCGTAATGGTAGTTTACTAAGTCAATGTTATACACATCTAAAAGAAACTCTAGCAGAACAAATCCCAGCAGAAAGTATTCTAGACGTTTAATAATAAAATATGACAGTAAAATGGGTATATGAGAATGTAACCGGTTTTGATGCATTCTACAGTAAGTTAAATATAGTACTTTTAATTACGTCTTTGTGTTTATGGAAAAAGTACCACCCTAGACATACTACAGTATTATATGTTGATAAATCTACATACGATAAATTTTTTAATTTAGATATAATATACCTATGGGATAGAGTAGAAATCCTAAATTATACAGATAGAGTTAATAGAGAAAAACTCTGGGCTGGATGTAAACCCAAGGTAATATCTCAGTCTAAAGAACCGATGTTAATTATAGATCATGATTTTCTAATCTTTAAAAACATAGATGAACTTCTAAATGATGAAGTTATATATAGTTACGATGAAGATATGAGCCAATGGTATATAAACTCAAATGATCAATATAATAAAAATTTAAAGGACCCAATTAAGTTTATACAAGATAAAGCAGCTAATGTAAGTTTCCTGTATTTACCTAATGTTAATTTTGCAAGAGATTATGGACAGCAAACAGTAGACAGGTTAATAGAATTCACAGCGATGCTAGGAGATAATCTTAACACAGGGTACCTTACTATATGTGAACAGTACCAACTTAAAGAACTTTTATATATAAACAAAATTAAACACAGAACCTTAAATAAAAATATATACTCCTGTGATAAAGTACAATTTAAACAAGAAAAAAATAATATAGGAATTTGGGAATTAGAAGAAAGTTTCTTATATTATAAACATTATGGAGTAGATAAGAGACGTATACTTGACAATCGACAAGGTTATAATTACAGTGATACTATTTCATACCTATATAGATGTATAAATTCATCCAAATTAATTAATATAGAATACCTAGATAATAAGTTAAATAATAATATTTCAAATAAATGAAAAACTTAGGAGTAGACATAGTGTATATACTAAATAGAACACAAGACTATAGACGTAAAGAAACACTACTTGAAGAGTTAAACTTTATACCAGGGTTAAATTATAAAATTATAACAGCGGTAACCGGCGATGTTCTACCTTCAGTCCCTGACATGATTCAAAACAAAACACTCTTCCCCGTATTCACAGATCCGGTTGGATTACTTACTAAAAATATTATTGCAACCGCTTTAACTCACCAAAAAGCTTATAATACTTTCTTATCCTCGGAGTATTCTTCTTGTTTAATATTAGAAGATGATGCCCGTTTTACTAAAAAGTTTTATAAGTACATATCCAACGGTAAAATTGATAAAATAACTAAAGATATAAAAGAATCAGATTACGACGTAGTATACTGGGGACGTTCAAACTATGCTGATGAAAGAAAAATAGCGCATACAGGAAAATACTCTGAATATTTAAATCATACAGAATTAAATATAGATTACTACGGTGCACATGCTTACCAAGTTAGTAAACAAGGAGCTACTAAGATAATGCAGCAAGCACTCCCTATTAAATTCCCAGCAGATGTTCTTTTAGAAAGTCTAGACTTAAACGTATATTCACCTGATTATTCAATGGTAATACAGAATGCAGGCCCAGTCACACAGGGAGTAGCCCATAGATTAATGGATACACTTAGAACAATAGGAGAAGAATCTGATTCATTACAGAGTAGCACTAAAGAGGATTTTGATTTTAAATATAGTAATAGAGATAAAGGTAGGTATACAAAGCAAGTAAAAGAGTGCAGAGTATACGCAGACATACCTGTAGATAAAATTACATTCGGTAATAGAAAACTCCCAAACGGTAAGATAGTAGAAAACTGGGCATCTATACACTTAATTAAAGAGTAGACTATTTATATTAAATAAACAATACACTATGGCAGTTGCATACACCTGGCACATAAACCACGTAAACGTCTATCCAACAGGATCAGACAAACAAGAACCCATCAACACCCGTAATGATGTAGTTCATGAAATTACATATACATTAGAAGGTTCGGAGACTTACAACAACATACAGTACAGAGATTCACATACAGATACACTGTATATTTCAACAGACGATCTATCTTCTTTTACTTCATTTGATGAGTTAAATCAAGAAACTGTTCAAGAATGGGTTAAAGCAGAATTGGCAGACCAAGTATCCTCTGAAAATCAGAGTTTAATTGCATCACTAAAGAGTATTATAGCAGCAAATATAGAGTATAATAAGAATCCACCATCAATAGTAAAATATATTAGACAATAGTTGTTTCGTATACTATTTATTCTTATATTATATAATAATTAATCGATTAAATTAAAGTTTTAAATTAAAAAGAAAATGGCAAACACAAAACTAAGTAAAGAAGAGCTTGGAAAGTTACAAGATCTGCAGAACAAGAATGCTGCACTAATTCAAGAGCTAGGGCAAATTTCATTAGCTGAAATTAACCTAGAACAGAGAAAAGAAAGTGCTGAGCAGTTTCTAGAAGAATTAAGAACTTCTGAACAAGAGGTTGTTAAGGAATTAGAAGATGCATATGGAGTAGGGTCAATCGACCTTAAAGAAGGTGAATTTATCCCTGCACCTGTAGAGGAAAAAGGAGCTGAAGATGAAGTTGTTGAAGAAGTAAAGTAAATATTTCAAACATACTTGAATAGAGAGGAGGGTTTAGATCCTCCTTTCCTATTTATATAAGAGAAGTTAAAACAAAATACATTATCTGTTTTACATTCCTGAACGATATTTATAATAAACTAAAAAACAAAATAGACCAGACATGGCAGAATCAATTATTTCCCCAGGTGTATTTGCAAGAGAGAATGATGTCTCTTTCATCAATCCAGCTCCAGTTGAAGCAGGCGCCGCTATTTTAGGCCCAACCGTAAAAGGTCCTGTTCTTGAACCAACTATTGTTACATCTTATAATGAGTACAAAAGAAAGTTCGGAGAGACTTTTATTTCAGCATCAACTAATCAAGAATTTTTAACATCGATAGCGGTAAAGAACTACTTCCAACAAGGAGGTAACACTATGCTGGTTACTAGAGTAGTAAATGGAACATTTGCTCCAGCTACAAGTACACACGTATCTTCTTCAGACGCTGCTGATACTCAACCTTTTGTTCTTAAGACATTAGGTAAAGGTACATTATTTAACGCCTCAACAGGAGTAAGTTCAGCAGGAGACGAAATCACAAACAGTGGAGGAGTTTTAACAAGCGGATCAGAAGACAACATCAGGTGGGAAGTAACTAATGTAGATAAGAAAAAAGGTACATTTACCTTACTAATCAGAAAAGGATCAGATAGTCATAATGCTAAGGTGGTATTAGAAACATTTAACAATGTATCATTAGATCCACAATCATCTAATTACATAGAGTCTAAAATTGGTACACAATATAAAGCTCCAGCAACAGACGGGTCTAAAGACTATGTTAAAACTTTTGGAGACTACATTAATAAATCAAATTATATTTATGTATCTGCTGTTAACAGTCCACTACCAGGGTACTTATTAAATGACGGTATAACAGTTAGGAGCGACGAATATACAGGGTCATTACCGATAAATGAATCAGGTTCATTCCACGGAGCAACAGGAAACATAGCACCTGGTTCTGCTAACTACTTTGGATCTATTTCAAATACAGATTCACAAGGAGTAAATGGATCAGATTATTCTACAGCAATATCAATACTAAGCAATAAAGATGAATACATCTTTAATATAGTATCAGCACCAGGTCTTATATACAGCAATGCAGCACAAGGAAGCGCATTAGACAGTATTATTACTTTAGCAGAGCAAAGAGGAGATTGTATCGCAGTAGTAGATTTAGATAACTATGGTTCTGGAGTAGCTGATGTAACTTCAACAGCAACAGGATTAAATAGTTCTTATGCAGCTGCTTACTGGCCTTGGGTACAAGTAAAATCAGCAACAGGTAGAAACGTATGGTCACCAGCTTCAGTAGCAATACCGGGAGTATATGCATTCACAGATAATAGTTCAGCACCATGGTACGCACCAGCAGGACTAGTAAGAGGTGGAGTAGTAGGAATCATTCAAGCAGAACAGAAATTGACAAGAGGTCAAAGAGACTTATTGTATGATGGAAAAGTTAATCCAATCGCTACTTTCCCTGGACAAGGTATTGCAGTATTTGGTCAAAAGACATTACAAACTAAAGCATCAGCTTTAGATAGAGTGAACGTTAGAAGATTGTTAATTGAACTTAAGAAATTCTTAGGAGATCAAGCTAGAAACTTAGTATTCGAACAGAACACAGTAGCTACTAGAAACAAATTCTTATCAATCGTTAATCCTTATTTAGAATCAGTAGTACAAAGACAAGGTCTTTATGCTTTTAGAGTTGTAATGGACGATACGAATAACACAGCAGACGTAGTAGACAGGAATCAGTTAATTGGTCAGATATTTATTCAGCCAGCAAGAACAGCAGAATTTATTGTGCTAGACTTTACAGTTGAACCAACAGGCGCAACTTTTAACGGATAATTTAAAAACAATATATTTATAATAAAGTAAATACAACATGGCAGTATTAGATCCAAACGAAATAATGTTTAAAGCCTTTGAACCAAAGGTACAGAACAGATTTGTAATGTATATCGATAACATTCCTTCCTTCATGGTTAAGAATGTTAAAGCACCTTCCTTTACCGATAACGTTATCAAGTTAGACCACATCAATTCATATAGAAAAATTAGAGGAAAAAGAGAATGGGACGATATGACCATGACTCTTTACGATCCAGTAACTCCTTCTGGAGCACAAGCCGTAATGGAATGGGCAAGATTAGGATACGAATCGGTAACAGGTAGAGCTGGTTATTCTGATTTCTATAAAAAAGACTTAACTTTAAACATATTAGGACCTGTAGGAGACATTGTAGGTGAATGGATCATTAAAGGAGCTATCCTAACAAACGGAGACTTTGGACAATACGATTGGACTTCAGATGAAGCTGTAGAGATTAGTATTACAGTTGCAATGGACTACTGCGTATTAAATTACTAGGAAATTACTTACTTATTATAAAGGCCCGGATTTTATCCGGGTTTTTTGTTGGCTCTAAACTTTTTTCTTCGTATATTTATTAGTATAAACAAGTTATAACTAAATAAAATTTATGGAATCAAAATTTTCCCTACCCACTGAAATGGTAGAACTACCTTCCAAAGGTTTACTTTATCCTGAAGATTCACCCTTATCGAGCGGTATGATAGAGATGAAGTATATGACCGCTAAAGAGGAAGATCTACTAACAAATCAAAACTATATTAGAAGCGGTACAGTTATTGATAAACTAATGAAATCTTTAATCGTAGATAAGACTATTAACTATAAAGATATCTTAATAGGAGATAAAAATGCTTTGATGTTTGCTGCTAGAGTTCTTTCTTACGGAAAGGATTATGAATTTATGTATGACGGGATAGAACAAACAGTAGATCTATCAACTTTAGAATTAAAGTATATAGATGAAGATAAAGTAACAGGTAGAGCTAATGAATTTACCTTTAAATTACCTTCCACAGATAATACTGTAACCTATAAATTACTTACACATGGTGATGAGTTTAACATTGAAAGTGAGATCGCAGGATTAAAGAAAATTCATAAAGGAACTTCTCCTGAATCAACAACAAGGTTAAAGAGAATGATAACCTCAGTAAATGGTTCTAGAGAAGTAAAAGACATTCGAGAATTTGTAGATAATTACCTGCTAGCAAGAGATGCAAGAGCGCTAAGAGCAGAATATCAAGAAATACAACCAGACATTATTATGAAGGCTGAAGTTAGGAATCAGGCCGGCGGTGAGGAGGACGTCGACATTCCTATTAATCTTAACTTTTTTTGGCCTGACTCCGGAATATAGAATAGGATTATTTTCTCAAATACATGAGATAGTATACTTTGGTAATGGTGGGTACGATTGGGGAACTGTCTATAATATGCCCATTTGGTTAAGACTCTTTACTTTTAGAAAGATAGAAGATTTTATGAAAAGACAAAATGAAGCAAACGAACCACCACCACCGAAGAAAAATAGAACAGTAGGACCAGCTATAAAGCCAGGGTACTCAACAAAAGCTTCGAAATAAAGAAGCTTTTGCTATTTATAGTATATAACAATACAGTATGGCTGACGAACAAAAAGAACAACCTAAATTTATACCGCCTGATTTAGATACGCTAAGAACAGATTCTCAAGCTATATTTGAGAGCTTAAATGATATATCTAAGTTAATAAGTGAATCTTCAAAAGAATACGCTAAAGAAACAGGTAATGCTGCAAAAGGAGTAACTTCTTCATTTGATAAATCTATAAAGTTAGCAGATAAACTAAGAGGTGTAACTGCAGAAGATCTTAAAGATAAAAAAGCATCTGCAAAAGTCGCAGATATGGTGGCTGACGCTGAAAAAGAAATAGTTAAGCTTAAAAATACACAAAGAAGGTTAACACTTAAAGCAGCAGCAGCAACCGGGGTTGAAAGAGAGAGATTAAAAGGTATAGTAGAGTTACAAAATGAAGCAGTCTCATCAATACAAGCACAAGTAGATGCAACAAAGAATTTAAGCACAGAATTACAGAGAATAGATAAATCAGTTTCTTTCTTTGACAATATGGCTGAATTTACTAAGCAGATACCGGGTCTGAATAAAGTCTTACCGGAATTTGCAAATGCAGCAAAAGCAGCCAGAGATGCAGGAGGAGGAGCTAAAGGATTAGCAGCAGGAGGGAAACAGTTAGTTGGTGTATTCGGAAAAGCTGCTCTAGCTTTTGGAATAAACAAAATAGTTGAGGGTGTAAAGCTAGGTCAAACAAGAGTTACAGAATTCTCTAGAAGCCTTAACATATCGAGAGAAGCAGCACAAAAACTTAACAATCAATTTGTTGACGGCGCTGGAGTTAATTTTAGTGCTGATCAATTAATAGAGTATCAGAAATCTACCAATTCCGCCCTTGGTGCTTCAGTAAAATTTAATAAAGAAAACGCTTTAGCATTTGCAACAATGCAGCAAAGGTTAGGACTGTCCACAGAAGAAGCTACTAAGCTTACTTTTTTAGCTTCTGCAACTGGAAAAAGCGTTACCCAACAAAATGAAGCCATAGTTGCCCAAGTTCAGGCAATGAATGTAAACAACAAAACCGGAATAAAGTACCAACAGGTAATGAAGGATATTTCCGAAGCAGGAAGTGCTACAGCATTAACCATCGGTAAATTCCCAGGTGGAATGGCAAAAGCAGCATTTAATGCAAGGAAGTTAG
>Ga0206677_10003565_pt1 | contig 13048 bp, 2 predicted proteins | sample M130m12015metaG_FD_155475 | JGI IMG/M metagenome (GOLD analysis project Ga0206677, IMG submission 155475) | Ammonia-oxidizing marine archaeal communities from Monterey Bay, California, United States - M1 30m 12015 | ecosystem: Environmental > Aquatic > Marine > Intertidal zone | place: USA... | reverse complement strand
AGAATACTTTTTCAAGATTTATTTTTTGGTTTAAGTAAGGGAGATAAGATGGCGTTAATTGCCAATAATGGGACTGGTAAAAGCAGTATGCTTAAAATTATTGCAGGTAAAGACGTAACTGAATCTGGGAAAATAACTTTAAGAAATGGTATAAGAATAGGATATTTAGAACAAGATCCGCTTTTTAATGAGGGGTTTACAGTAAAAGAGTTTTTAGAGAATTCTAATTCTGATGTCATGCAAATAATTAGAGATTATGACAAGGCTTTGGAATTACAAACTGTTGATTTTAATGATGCAACAAGTCAGCGCTTTCAAGAGGCTTCAGATTTAATGGATAAGGCTAATGCCTGGAATTTTAATAACGAATTAAATCAAATATTAACGCGCTTTAAAATTCTGGATTTAACCCAAAATTTAAAAGATCTATCGGGTGGTCAGCGAAAAAGATTATCGTTAGCATTACTTATTTTAGATAAACCAGAGTTGTTGCTATTAGATGAGCCTACTAACCACTTAGATATTGAAATGATAGAATGGTTGGAAGAGTATTTAAAAAATCAGAATATAACGCTTTTAATGATCACTCACGATCGTTATTTTCTAGATAGGGTTTGTAATCATATATTGGAGCTGGAAGATGGTAAATTATATCATCATAAGGGTAATTACAGTTATTTTCTTCAAAAGAGAGCAGAGCGTGAGGCTAATTTTAGTACTGAGATATCAAAGGCTGGTAGATTGATGAAAAAAGAGTTGGAATGGATTAGAAAGACTCCTCAGGCAAGAACTACAAAGTCAAAGGCAAGGGTAGATAATTTTGATAACATCAAGAAAAAAGCGAATTCTAAAAAGGTAAAGCAGGAGTTAAAGCTAGAAGTAAAGATGAGTAGGGTTGGAGGCAAGATTTTAGAACTCAAAAAAGTATATAAATCTTATGGAGATTTAAAAATTTTAAGTGGGTTTGATTATGTATTTAAAAATGGAGAACGTATTGGTATTATTGGAGATAACGGAGTTGGCAAGAGTACTTTTTTAAATATTATTACTCGTAGAGAAGAGGCAGATAGTGGAAAAATAAACATTGGAGAAACAATAATTTATGGCTATTTTAATCAAAAAGGCATTGTATTAAAAGAAGACAAAAGGGTTATAGAAGTATTAAAAGACATTGCAGATGTGATAGTGATGGCTAATGGAAGTAAAATCTCAGCTTCTCAGCTCTTGGAGCACTTCATGTTTGATGCTCAAATGCAATATACTTATGTGTCAAAGTTGAGTGGTGGTGAAAAGCGAAGACTTTATTTGTTGACTGTGCTAATGAAAAACCCTAATTTTTTAATCCTTGACGAACCTACTAATGACTTAGATCTTTTGACTTTAAATAAGTTAGAAGAGTTTTTGTTAGAATTTAAGGGCTGTTTAATTCTAGTATCTCACGATCGTTATTTTATGGATAAGTTAACCGATCATTTGTTTGTTTTTAAAGGATCTGGAGTTGTTGAAGATCATTATTGCAGCTATTCAGAGCTTAGAAATAAACAAAGCAAAGAATTGAAAACAAATAAGAAAGAAGAGAAAGATAACAAGCTAAAAACCAAACATACCATTACTTTTACAGAGAAAAAGGAGTATAAAAGCTTAGAAAAGCAAATAAGTAAATTAGAGTTAGAAAAAAGCAATTTAGAGGCATCTTTTAAAGACACTACTATGGATTATGATTTGATGATGAAAAAGAGTAAAGAACTAGAAGAGTTAACGAATTCAATTGATAATAAAATGTCGAGATGGATGGAGTTGGAAGAAAAAATGGGATAAAAAAAAAGCTCACGTTAGTGAGCTTTAAAGTCGTTTAAAAATTGGTTTAAATAACCTTTACATTAACTGCATTTAAACCTTTTTTACCTTCTTTCAATTCAAATTCAACTTGATCGTTTTCTTGAATTTCATCAATTAGGCCTGAAGAGTGTACAAAATGTTCTTTTTCTGAACCATCCTCCTTAATAAAACCAAATCTTTTGGTGTTATCGTAAAATTTTACTATTCCTTTATTCATTGTAATTTATTATTATAAAATGCAAATGTATGTCAATTTATCTTACCATCAGCAAATTGATTAGTATTGTTTTCTTATCAAAGTCATTAAAATCTCTTTACAATTTAAAAATGATAAGAAATTAAACTACACATATTTTAATTTTAATACTCATTTATTGTTTTTTTTATTGTATATTAGAGTATGTTTACTCTGTTGAAAAAACATTTTTTATTTTTGTCACTATTGCTAATGCTACTCATGAGTAGTTTTGAAGTACTTGCGCAAGCCAAAGCCGAATTAAACTCAGGTAAAATTTTTAAAAACGAAAAAAATATTGAGTTAAAACAAAAAATTTACCAATTAAAGTACTCAGATCCTAATTTAGCCATATCTATATGTTTAAATTCTCTAGAAGATTACATTCCCTTAGGTCCTAGTCTTTTTACACTTTACCTATACAGTACTTTAGGTGAATTATATTTAAAAAAAGATCTTCCTGTTTTAGCACTTTCTTATTTAGAAGATGCCATGTATGAGTTTCAGTTAATTAAAAGAGAAGGAACCGCCTTTTCAAACTCAGAGCCTACGCAGCAGCCATGGCTTACCATAAATATTGGAAATATATTTTTCAATCAAGGTCAGTACAATAAAGCCTTGGAGAGATATGAACTTAGTAAAACATATTTTTCTCAATTAGATTCTTTATTACCTAAAATTAGAGGCTTATCTACTACATATAACAATATTGCTTTAGTGCAAATAGAGCTTAAAGATTATAATGCTGCTTTAGGAAATATTACCAAGGCTTATAATTTAAGGTATAAGAATCAATTTAACGCGGTAGATATTGCTCATTCCTTTAAATCTTACAGCGAGTTGTATTATAAATGGAACATGCAAGATAAGGGTGACTTTTACCTTGCTAAAACCGACAGTATTAATAGCATGATTCAAGAGGAAAAGTCCTCAGTTAAATTTAAAGATTTTAATGATTTAACATTCAGGCTTTTAGATAACTATTTAGGGAACTGCTTCGAGTATAAGGGAGAGTATCTTTTTAATCAAAAAAGATACAGTCAAGCATTGGAGGCATATAATAGTGCATCTAAATATTATAGAGATTTCCCTTTTCAAAAGACTAGCCTTATTAATAAAAAAGCTAACGTTTACTATAGATTGGCAGATTACGAAAACTGTTTAAAAGCAGTTGAAGAGTGTATAGTGTTATCAAAAGAACAAAACTTACAAAAACAAATAGAAATTGCTCTAGAATTAAAGATAAAAGCATTGAATAAATTGGGGTTATCTTCAGAAATAGATTTATTTGTTGGGGAATTATTAAAAAATAAAGATTACAGGTATAGTGTACAAGTAAATCAGTTGCTTTCTGGCTTAGAATCAAAAAATGAAATATTAATCAAAAAAAGAGAGATAGAAGAGGCAAAGCAAAGAAATTCACGTATTGTATTTATTTCAATTATTGTTATTTTAATATTAGGTTTTGCAACTGCTTACTTCTTGTCTAGAAAGGTGTATTTAGATAAGCAAATGATAATTTCATCTCAAAATGAAAAAATAGCTAAGTCTGAGTTAGAGCATAAAAAAAGAGAACTAGCAGCTATTTCCACCAACATTGTTCAGGAGAACGAACAGGTATCTAATATATTAAAAGATTTAAAGTATTACAGTTCTTTATTGAAGTCCGAAAAAGATAGAAATTCCTTCTCTCCATTAATTAAATCAATTAATAGACTCCTCTCAGAAAAACGTAAAGAAGATTTGTATTCCGATCAGTTTAATGCAGCTTACCCCGGCTATCTTGAGTATTTAACAAGAACTCACGTCGATCTTACTACTTCTGACCTTAAGCTATGTACTTTCCTGCGTATGAACCTTAATACTAAGGAGATAGCAGATATTATGGGATTATCAGTAAGATCTGTTGAAAGTCGAAGATATCGTCTTCGAAAAAAACTAAATTTGAGTAAGGAAGAAGACTTAGTAAGTAATTTAATAAGTCTAGAATACTAATACTTAACTACTACTCAATAAGCCTACTTTAGTTATTTTTCATTACTCAGTCAACTGAATAACCACTCATTTTTTCTCAAAGACTTCACAAGCTTCAACCCTTTATTAAGTTTGCGTTGTTAATAAAAAAAATGCGCAAACTTTATTTACATATTTTATTTCTGTTTTTGGTAATAAGTTTTAATACTTATTCACAAACTGCTACAACTCCATTAACCAATTCTTACGCCGTTGTTGATAATAACAACGGTAGCAAAATGTTTTTCAGTCAGCAATCGTGTGCTGGTTGTTGTGGGAATAATGATAACAATACAGATGAAAGAGTTTTAGTTACATATGAAGCGCTTAATCTTACAGTTACACAAACACTATTAAATCAATTAAAATATTCTACAAGTTCATATACTGATGGATCTACTTCTAATCCTGACCTTTTAGAATGGAATGGTGGTATTGCAATTGGAGACGTGGTTAATATTTACATGGTTTATTTAAATAACAATGTAAATAGAAGATCCGATTATGGTGAAATTACGTTTGAAGACGATATTTATGCAGTTGGCTATGATTGGCGCCATACATTATGGTTTTCAGGAACACGATTCTCAGGTTACACTAGTAATAATAACAACGGTGATTATCCTAGATACAGTAAACAATCTTGTGATTCTAAATTTAAAGACAGATGGTTTGAACCTTCTAATGAAGGAGAAAATGCTACTGTTCTTTCAAGTTGGACCACACAAACTACCAATTATGATTGGTTTCAAGTAACTGATATTAACGGAAACAACGAAGCTCCAGGTTACACTGGTGGGACACCAATGAGAAAATTTAGATTAGGTTGTAACAATGGACTTAAAGGAGATTTTTTCAGAATTATTACAAAATCTGGATGTTCTGAACCTACAGGAGCAGGATCTATAGGAAACCCTCAAAACAACTGTGGTAGTTTTAATCCTACCACTATAACAAATACTTCTTCTGGTTCTGGTGGGAGTAGTGGTACAGCAACTTACTTTTGGCAATACTCCACCTCCTCTAGTTCTGGTCCATGGACTACTATCGGAAGTTCAAACAATTCTACTTATAACCCATCTACAATCTCACAAACTACTTGGTATAGAAGAGCATATTACCGTTGTAATTCGTCTGCTGCAGTTTACACTTCTGCAGTTGAAATGACAGTTAATTCAATTCCTACAGCTAGTGCATCTGCTTCACCTGCTTCGGTATGTAGTGGTCAATCTACTACTCTTTCAGCTACTATTGTAAGTGGTGCTAGTTACGAGTGGAGGATAAGTGGGAATTCAACAATACTATCTACTAGTAGTACTTACAGCCCATCTCCTTCATCAAACACAACTTATGAACTTACCGTAACAAAAAATGGATGTAGTGCTACAGACGATGTTACTGTAACAGTTGGTACAGAGATTACTGGTGCAGGATCTATTAACGGAGCTGAATCGCAGTGTACTTCTTACAACCCTGGAAATATTGTAAATTCACTTGCTGCCCAGGGTGGATCTGGTGGAACACTGACTTATTTCTGGGAAATTTCTACCACGTCCAGCTCTACTGGTTTTACAACAATTGCAGGAGCTACATCAGCTTCTTATGATCCACCATCTACCATTACCCAAACTACTTGGTATAGAAGAGGAGCTTACCGTTGTAGTTCGGGTTCTGCTCTCTATACTTCTGCAGTTCAAAAAACAGTTATTGGGACACCAGCTGCTAATGCATCTGCTTCTTCAAACTCAATTTGTGCTGGTGATAATGTTACTCTTTCTACATCTATTGTAGCTGGTCAAACCTATCAGTGGTTAACAGGGGGTTCTGTTGTTTCTAATTCAGCTTCATATACAGTTTCTCCGTCAACCACAACTACCTATCAACTAAAAGTTACTCAGTACGGTTGTTCATCATTAGATCATGAAACTATAACGGTGAACAACGCACCAACAGTTGGTGTAAGTGGAGGTTCTTCGCAAGCTGCATGTCAAGCAGGAAATATAACACTTTCTGGAACAGGAGCTTCTACCTATTCATGGGACAATGGGGTAGTAGACGGGCAGTCTTTTTCTGCTCCAGCTAACACAACAACTTATACTGTTACTGGTACAGATGCAAATGGGTGTACTAATACTGCTCAAGTTACTGTTAATATAACATCTCTTTTAGATTGGGCCAATCTTCAATTTCCTGCTAGTGAAACTTACAGCTGTAATGGAGGACAAATTGCTATTTATGGCCAGGTCTATGAGCCAGGAATAACAGACGGTCCTGGTCAGGGTGGAGGTATTACAGTTGAGTATGGGTACAGTACAACCAATTCTGACCCTTCTACTTGGACCAATTGGTATACTGCAACATACAATACCGATGCATCAAATAACGATGAATATAATGGTATTATTTCTCAAGCCCTTTATGCTTTAACACCAGCTACCTATTATTATACTTTTAGATATAAGTCTGCTGGTTGCGATTGGCAATATGGTGGTTACAGTTCTGGAGGAGGTGGTTTTTGGGACGGGTCTTCCAATGTAAGTGGCGTACTAACAGTTACACCAGAAAGTGCAACTTTCTCTTACACTGCTAGTGCTTATTGTAAAGAACTTTCAAATCCTTCACCAACAGTTTCTGGTGTTACTGGCGGTAGTTTTACTGCTTCTCCATCAGGACTCTCAATCAACGCTACAAGTGGAGCTATTGATTTAAGTTTATCAACTGCAGGAACCTACACAGTAACTTATACAACTCCTAACTGTAGTACTACTTCTACCCAAACGGTAACCATTTACGATTCACCAACAGCAGATGCAGGAAGTGATATTTCTGTATGTGAAGGCCAAAGTGCTTCGCTTGGTGCTAGCGGAGGGAATTCTTATGTTTGGTCACCAACAACAGCATTAAGTAATCCAAATATTGCCAATCCTACAGTTACTCCAACAAGTACTACTACCTATACAGTTACTGTAACAGATGGAAATAACTGTACCGATAGTGATGATATTATAGTAACATTTGTTAACGATAATACTGCTGGAACTGCTTCTTCCACACCTACTTTATGTATCAACACGGCTTTAACTAATATCACCCATATTACTACTGGCGCAACAGGAATAGGATCGGCAACAGGATTACCAAATGGAGTAAGTGCCAGTTGGTCGTCTAATACTATTACCCTAAGTGGAACTCCTACAGAAAGTGGTACTTTTAGTTATACGGTTCCTTTAACAGGTGGTTGTGGTACGGTTAGTGCAACTGGAACTATTACTGTAAATCCTGATAATACAGTGGGAACAGCATCGTCTAGTCCTACATTATGTATCAATACAGCTTTAACTGACATTACGCATGCTACAACAGGTGCTACTGGAATTGGTTCGGCAAGTGGATTGCCTTCGGGTGTTACAGCTAGTTGGGCAAGTGACGTTATTACCATTACAGGAACACCAACTGCTAGTGGTACATTTAATTATACCATACCACTTTCAGGTGGTTGTGGGTCTGTCGATGCAACGGGAACAATCATTGTAACACCTGATAATACTGCTGGTTCGGCATCTTCTAGTCCAACTTTATGTGTTAATTTTCCTCTTACAAATATTACCCATACAACTACTGGAGCTACTGGCATAGGAACAGCAACTGGACTTCCTAGTGGAGTTACTGCTAGTTGGAGCTCTAATACCATTACCATTAGTGGAACACCAACTGCAAGTGGAACTTTTAGTTATACTATACCACTTTCTGGCGGATGTGGAACAGTAAATGCTACTGGAACAATTACTGTAACAGAAAATAATACTTCAGGAACTATTGCTGGAGATGAATCTGGTTGTAGTGGATTTGACCCTGCTACAATTACCAGTTCTAGTACGCCAACAGGCGGTACGGGTAGTGTTACCTATCTATGGGAATATTCTACCAGTTCATCGTCAGGTCCTTGGACTACAATTGCTCCACCACCTGGAAATACAGTTTCCATTCCTGAGGAAGTAATTATGACTAATACAGATGGCGGTTTTGAGTACGATGGTCAGAGTAGCACCCATACAACTGCAGATAATATGCGTTTAGGAAATCGAAGTGGTTCGGGTTATGGTGACACTTGGGGAGGTATGAGATTTACTACTGTTCCAATTCCACAAGGAGCTACTATTAATTCTGCTATTCTATCAGTGTATACTTATATAAATACTGGATATAGTACTAATCCTACACAGGTAAAATTGAAAATTTATGCTGAGGCAGTAGATAATAGCACTACGTTTTCAGATGCAGATAATAATATTAGAAATCGAAGTGCTACTTCTGCTCAAGTTGATTGGGATATTTCTAGTTGGGTAAATGGCATCAATACTTCGGTAGATTTTTCATCTGTAATTCAAGAAATAGTAAATAGGCCAGGTTGGTCAACTAATAATGCCATTAATATACTTATTAAAGACGATGGTTCTACAACTGGTGCACATTTAAATATTTATCAAAAAATTCTAAGTTCTGCAACCCCTAAGCTAAATGTTACTTACTCAACTGGCGGTCCCCATTCTAGTACTTACGATCCATCTACAATTACTCAAACTACTTGGTATAGAAGGGGAGCATACACTTGTTCTCCATCTTCTGTAGTATATACTGCGGCCATAGAAAAAACTGTACTTCCAGATAATACTGCTGGAACAGCATCGTCTAGTCCTACATTGTGTATTAATACAGCCTTAACCAATATTACGCACGCTACAACAGGTGCTACTAGTATTGGTTCGGCAAGTGGATTGCCTTCGGGTGTTACTGCCAGTTGGGCAAGTGATGTGATTACCATTACAGGAACTCCAACTGCTAGTGGTACATTTAATTATACCATACCACTAACAGGTGGTTGTGGGTCTGTCGATGCAACAGGTACTATAACTGTTACACCAGATAACACTGCTGGTACACCATCTACTTCACCAACAGTATGTATAAATACTGCAATAACAGATATTACTATTGCTACAACTGGTGCTACAGGTATTGGATCGGCAAGTGGATTACCTGGAGGAGTTACCGCAAGTTGGTCTGGTGATGTAATTACTATTACTGGTACACCAACTGCTAGTGGAACTTTTAGTTATACCATACCTCTTAATGGTGGTTGTGGAACGGTGAATGCAACCGGTACCATAATAGTTTCGCCTAATAATACTGCTGGAGCAGCATCTTCCAGTCCAACACTTTGTGTTAATACAGCTTTAACAAATATTACGCATGCTACAACTGGTGCTACCGGAATAGGTACAGCAAGTGGATTACCTGCTGGAGTTAATGCTAGTTGGAGTTCTAATACGATTACTATTAGTGGAACACCATCTGCTAGTGGAACATTTAACTATACTATACCATTAGATGGTGGTTGTGGAACTGTCGATGCAACAGGAACCATTACTGTAAACGATTTACCTACCGTAGATGCAGGAACGGATCAGACGGTTTGTGGTGGAGACAATGTTACTTTAAGTGGAAGTGGAGCAAGTACATATACTTGGGACAATGGAGTTACTGACGGAGTAGCCTTTACAGTAAGTACCACTACTACTTATACAGTTACTGGAACAGATGCTAATGGATGTATAAATACAGATCAGGTTACTGTTACAATTACACCAGATAACACTGCTGGTACACCGTCTACTTCACCAACAGTATGTATAAATACTGCAATAACAGACATTACAATTGCAACAACTGGTGCTACAGGTATTGGATCGGCAAGTGGATTACCTAGTGGTGTTACCGCAAGTTGGTCTGGTGATGTAATTACTATTACTGGTACACCAACAGCAACAGGCACATTTAATTACACGATACCATTAACTGGTGGATGTGGAAGTGTAAATGCAACTGGAACAATAACAGTTACTGGAGATAATACCGCTGGAACAGCATCGTATAGTCCTACATTGTGTATTAATACAGCCTTTATGTATCCTAATCCATTTGATAATTCCCAAAATTATATTACGCATGCTACAACAGGTGCTACTGGTATTCAAAATGATGGAGTAGCAGCAGCAAACGGCTTACCAGCTGGAGTAAGTGCAAGCTGGTCAGGAGATGTAATTACGATAAGCGGTACACCAACAGCAACAGGCACATTTAATTACACGATACCATTAACTGGTGGATGTGGAAGTGTAAATGCTACTGGAACAATAACAGTAACTGGAGATAATACAGCTGGAACAGCAAGTACCACACCTACACTGTGTGTAAATACGGCCTTAACAAATATTACTATTGCTACGACAGGAGCAACTGGAATTGCAAATGTAACTGATTTACCGGCAGGAGTAACTGCAAGTTGGTCAAGTGATGTAATTACGATAAGTGGTACACCAACCGCAACAGGTACATTTAATTACACAATACTATTAACTGGTGGATGTGGAAATGTAAATGCAACTGGAACAATAACAGTAACTGGAGATAACACAGCTGGTGCAGCAAGCACCATACCAACATTATGTTCAAACACGGCCTTAACAAATATTACAATTGCAACAACAGGTGCTACTGGAATTGGTTCGGCAAGTGGATTGCCTTCGGGTGTTACTGCCAGTTGGGCAAGTGATGTGATTACCATTTCAGGAACACCAACTGCTAGTGGTACATTTAATTATACCATACCACTAACAGGTGGTTGTGGGTCTGTCGATGCAACAGGTACTATAACTGTTACACCAGATAATACTGCTGGTACACCGTCTACTTCTCCAACGGTATGTAAAAATTCAGCAATAACAAATATTACACATACTACTACTGGAGCTACAGGCATTGGAACTGCTAGTGGATTACCTGCAGGTGTTACTGCTAGTTGGAGTTCAAATACTATTACTATAAGTGGAACACCAACTGCTAGTGGAACTTTCAGTTATACCATTCCATTAGATGGTGGTTGTGGAACGGTGAATGCAACAGGAACTATTACAGTTAACGATTTACCTACAGTAGATGCAGGAATAGATCAGACGGTTTGTGTTGGTGCAAGTGTTACACTTAGTGGAAGTGGAGCAACCAGCTACAGTTGGAGTTACGTAACTAATGGAACAAGTTTTACTCCAAGTACTACTAAAACTTATACAGTAACTGGAACAGATGCTAATGGATGTATAAATACAGATCAGGTTACTGTTACTGTCAATAATACTGAAAGTTCAAGTTTTGCTTATTCATCAAATGGTTTCTGTAGTGATGCTACCGATCCTGTAGCAGTAATTGCAGGAGTTAGCGGCGGTACATTTAGTTCTACTTCGGGTCTTGTTATTAACAGTTCTACTGGGTCTATTGATTTAGATGCATCTACTTTAGGTACTTACACTATAACTTACACTACACCTGGAGCATGTACGGGAAGTTCTACCTTTGACATAACTATTTCGGCGCCAGCAGTAGGCTTTAGTTATGGTGGTACTACTGAGTTCTGTACAGCTGGTAGTGACCCTTCTGCAACCATAACGGGAACTACTGGTGGAACATTTACAGCCACGCCAAGTGGATTAACGATAGACGCCACTACTGGAGTAATAGATTTATCTGCATCTACAGCAACTACCTATGATGTAACATATACACCACTAGCCATAGAGCAATTAGGCAGTGATATAGATGGGGTTGCAAATGGAGATCAATTTGGATATTCTGTCTCCATGAGCAATGATGGTAATAGAATGGTTATAGGTGCCCGATCAGATGATACACCTGGTACTAATGCTGTAGGAAGTGTAGAAGTATATGAATATAGCAGTGGAAGTTGGACTAGAATGGGCTCAACCATAAATGGAGAGGCAGCTGATGATAATTTTGGATATGTTGTTTCCATGAACGGTGCAGGTACTAGAATTGTTGTGGGTGCAATAAAAAATGATGGAGGTGGATCAAATTCAGGACATGTAAGAGTCTTTGACTGGAATGGTACTGCATGGACACAAGTAGGAGCAGATATAAACGGAGAGGCTGCAGATGATCGATTTGGAATTTCTGTTTCCATGAATGATGCTGGAACTAGAATTGTTGTTGGTGCAGATAATAATGATGGAAATGGTAGTAATTCTGGACATGCAAGAGTTTTTGATTGGAACGGTTCATTATGGACACAAGTGGGAGCAGATATTAATGGGGAAGCAGCTTATGATCAATTTGGAAATTCTGTTTCTATAAATGATCTTGGAACAAGAATTGTTGTAGGGGGATTTTATAATCATGGAAATGGTAGTAATTCAGGACATGTAAGAGTTTTTGACTTAGTAGGTACAACATGGACCCAAGTTGGAGCGGATATTAATGGGGAGGCAGCTAATGATTTCTTTGGTGGCTCAGTAGGAATAAGTGCAAGCGGACACAGAATTGCTGTAGGTGCAAATGGTAATGATGGAAATGGTAGTGCTTCTGGACATGCAAGAGTCTTTGATTGGAACGGTTCATCATGGACACAAGTAGGAGCAGATATAAATGGGGAGGCAGCTAATGATGGGTTTGGACGTGCTGTTTCCATAAATGATGCAGGAACTAGAATTATTGTGGGTGCAAGATTAAATGATGGAAATGGTAGTGCTTCTGGACATGCAAGAGTATTTGACTTAGTAGGTACAACATGGACTCAAGTAGATGACGACATTGATGGAGAGGAAGCATATGATAACTTAGGTTGCTCAGTAGGAATAAGTGCAAGCGGACACAGAATTGCTGTAGGGGCTTCGGGAGGTGATAACAATAGTAATGTAAATACAGGAGATGTAAAGGTATTTAGTGTAAATACCATTTGTACCACACCACTTTCAATCACCATTACCGAGAATGAAGACGCAAGCTTCAGTTATGCATCTACAGGATATTGTACAGATGACAGCGACCCAACTCCAGCAATAACAGGAACGACAGGCGGTACGTTTAGTTCTACAGCTGGATTAAGCTTAAATG
>Ga0206677_10003564_pt1 | contig 13051 bp, 13 predicted proteins | sample M130m12015metaG_FD_155475 | JGI IMG/M metagenome (GOLD analysis project Ga0206677, IMG submission 155475) | Ammonia-oxidizing marine archaeal communities from Monterey Bay, California, United States - M1 30m 12015 | ecosystem: Environmental > Aquatic > Marine > Intertidal zone | place: USA... | reverse complement strand
TTTACATCCGCACCGTCCGTGGTGACAACAAAGATCCCCTGACGCAGTTTATGGTTGATCAGGGTATCCCTAACGAGCCAGATGCGTTTAAGCCAGACCAGACTACAGTGTTTAGCTTCCCTCAGAAAGCTCCAGTAGGTGCTACGTGTACTGCTGACATGACAGCGATTGAACAACTAGATATGTGGCTCATGTACCAACGTCACTGGTGCGAACACAAACCGTCTGTCACTATCAATGTAAAGGGTGAAGAGTGGTTAGAGGTTGGTGCCTTTGTGTACAAACACTTTGATGAGATGTCAGGTGTATCGTTCCTGCCGTTTAACGAGCACACATATCAACAAGCACCTTATCAGGACTGTGACGAAGAAACATACCAAGATATGCTAGATAAGATGCCGACACGCATTGACTGGTCTAAGCTTTCGGAGTATGAGAGTGAGGACAACACATCAGGAAGTCAGACTCTAGCCTGTTCTGGTGACTCCTGTGAAATCGTTGACCTTGTATAATGTGGAGAATCTGGGCTAAAAGCTTAGGTGAGAAGGTTGGTGAAACGGATGCGCAAGCAGACACAGTAGCCATCATTCGTACATTCTGGTGGGTGGTCCATGTGGCCACGTGCTTTATGATCATCATCCATAACGGCGCTAAGCTTGGGTGGTGGCTTTAACTTTAATAAAGGAAGGAAACGTTATGTTTGAAGCAGTATTATTCTTAGCCTCTGCTCTAGTAGGTGTTGGGATCTATGAAGAAGCCGTATTACCTGCGGTGGGCGTGGTCTCTGACTTCGCTCAGCCTGTAGTCAGTCAGGCTATAGACTTTGTGAAACCCGCAGAGTAACTGATGTACCTGAGTATGTACTAAAAAGGCTCACGATTTTAATTATGCTAGGGACCGACATGTATACTATCATCACACGTAACAACTGCAAGTACTGTGACATGGCCAAGACTTTACTGAGAGATCGTGGTATTAATTTCACCACGTACAACATCGAAGAAAGTTCAAGCAAGTGGGTACTGGCACTCATGAAAGAGGCTAATATTAAAACTGTACCACAGGTCTTTGCATCCAATGGTAGTTTTGTGGGCGGGTATCGTGAACTAGAAGAATTGTCGGAGTTTATCAGTAAGAAGGAATATTAAGAGATGTCTGCCGTAAGAAAACCTTTTGAGCAAGATTTATATGATCGTTTTGACAATCCAGCTAAGGCTGCTCTAGTTATCCTACTAGAGCGAGAAGGTCACGTTATCCCTGACTTAACAGAGGATTATTATGCTGATATTGTATCCACAAAAAATGGTGTGACATACTACAGTGAAGCAGAGGTTAAGCGTGCCTGGGATTCAGATTGGCCGAGCACTTGGTCGGAGATACGTATTGCTGAACGAAAAACTAGGCTTCTTAAAAAGTACAATTACAATGTAACCTTCTACGTGTTCAATAGAGATATAAATATGTGTTGGTGTATACGGGGTTCACAGATGACTGAAGATACTGTAAGAGAGGCTAAAGGCAGGTTCATCCCTAAAGGTGAGAAGTTCTTCCATATCCCATATACAGAAGCCGAGTTATTAACAGTATGAACGATAACGAACCCCCAAAGAAACATATACGTACCCGCCGTAAGACCAACTACAAGGGAGCCTCTTCTAAACCTGTGTCAGGTATGTTACCAAAAACGGAGAATCAAGACAAACTTATACGGGCTATCAAGTCTAGTAAGCAGGTTCTAATCTTAGGTCCGGCAGGTACAGGTAAGACTTACGTAACCGCCACATATGCTGCAGACTTGTATACGATGAAAGAGATTGACAAGATTGTCATCACACGCCCTCACGTAGCGGTAGGACGTGATATAGGGTACCTCCCAGGCACACTAGAGGAAAAGGCGCAACCCTGGGCCTTACCAGTGTTAGACGTCCTCACAAAGCATCTCAGCAAGGGTGCAGTTGATACAGCACTTAAGAACGGAAACATCGAAGTAGCTACCTTGGCGCTTATGCGTGGTCGTAGCTTTGACAATGCTTTTATTATTGTAGATGAAGCGCAGAACATCGAAGTTCCTGAAATCAAGATGCTGTTGACACGAGTGGGCGAGGGTAGTACTATTGTACTTAACGGGGATATTCAGCAGTCGGATCTTAAGGGTACGTCTGGTCTAGCTAAGATCATTCATCTCGCTAAGAAGCATCTGCTTGATGTCCCTGTTGTCGAGTTTGGCATAGATGATATTGTGCGTAGTGGTATTTGCGCAGAGTGGGTCAAGGTCTTTATGAAGGAGGGGTTGTGATGCCTAAGACTAAGGAAGAGATAGCCGCTTACAATAAAGCTTACTATATTGCTAACAAAGAAAAGATAGCTGCTAAGCAGAGAAAGTGGTACATTGATAATAAAGAAAAGGCACTTGAGCTAAGCAGGGCTTACTACAAAGATAATATAGAACGCTATAACGAATACCGAGAAGCTAACAAAGAAAAGATAGCTGCTAGGATGAAAGCTTGGGGAGAAGCTAACAAAGAAAAGATAGCTGCTAAGAATAGAGCTTACTATATTGCTAACAAAGATAAGATCAGGATAACTTATAAAAAGTGGGCAGAAGCTAACAAAGAAAAGATAAAGGCATACAGTTCTTCAGAAAAACGTAGTGAATACTATCAAAAGAATAAACACAACTTCCAGAAGTACACTGCAAAGCGTAGATCCTTAAAAAGGAAACAAATACCAGTACATTTACGTGACTGTCCTCAAGAAAAACAACGCTTAACTCAGACATATAAACTAAGTAACCTCTTAACCAAAGCCACTGGCGTACAGCATCACGTAGATCATATGTGGCCTCTAGCAGATGGTGGACCTCACTGGAGTGGTAACTTACAGGTCATACCTGCAGAGGAGAACATGAGTAAACACGCCTCTGTCTGTGAAGAAACAAAGGCTACTATCATAAAGAGCCTGTATACGTTTGATACAAGTAGTCCTATCTGACGCTTGACAGTCATATAATAGGTGAGGTATACTGACTTAGTTGTGTTCACAAGAGAAGGGTTATCAAAGCCACGGGTGAACACTGTACTACTTACAGAGGACGGCAATGGACCTAGAAAAAGAAGCGGAAGACTTCATGGAAGCCAGGCAGGATCAGTTCTATGAGGTAATGAGTCTGACGCTTGTACAGCTTGAACATTTCTTGAGGGATAATCTTAACGCAACACGAGAGTTACAGATTGCCCTAGAGAAACTGACAGAAGCAGAGATGTGGATCTCAGCAAGTGTAGAGCAGTATGGTGTGAAAGACTATGTACCTAAACGGGGCGGTAAGCATTAAAAAAGGGGCACTTAACGGTGCCCCTCTTCTTATTCTATTGTGCGCCTTTGTAGACTTCTTTGAGATAGTCTGTTACAGTCATGAAGTACTGTAACTCTTCCCAGTTCATCTCTTGAACACTGCCTGTGTAATCATACTCTTCTTTCATGATCTTAAGGGCTTCATGCTTGAGTCCTTTGTCTACGCTTACCGCTTTCTTACGTGCTGCATCTACACCAAACTCACTGGATTCTTCCATGTAAGACTTTAGCTCTTTCCTAATAGATGTTTTCCAATAATCTAGCATCTCCTTACGATCAGATACAGAGCCTTTTTTAAAGCCTTCTGTATTTACAAGCTGACTAAAGGTATCCTCAAACAAAGGCTGAATTATCTTGTTAAACGCTTTATCGTATGCAGGGATTTGACTGCGTTCGTTTGCCTTCCAAGGATGTGCCTCTGCCATGCTGTACACTTTCTCTGTAGCAGTACGTGCAGGTTTTATTGTTACACCCATGATACGCAGGATAGGGTTAGCGTCCTTTAAGGCACCGCCACGTGTAGCAACATAAAGCTCTTCACCTGTAACGCTATCTAGCTTATCTGTGAATATCTCAACTATGTTATCTACATATTTAGTAGACCCCATAATGCCAACACCAATACCTTTCTGTTGACGTGCATCACGTGCAGCATCTGTATCATTGATAAAGCCAACCATACGGTTAACTGCATCTAGTGGACGTGTGAAGCCAGCCAAGATGTTGCCACCCTGTTTGTACACAGCATCCATAGAGGCCTGACGTGCGCCTTCTTCACTATTGAATAGTGTATCAAATACATTGTAGAAGTCATTAGCAAACTGTGCGTCCTTAGCAAACTGACCCACTGCAAGCTGTGCACCTATATCTTCGATTAGCTCTTTAGGTACCATCTCACCTTTGCGAGACAAGTTAGCTGCACGACCTACTGCAAACCACAGTGATGCAGGGAACAGGTTACGTGCGTCCATAATCTGGCCACCACCAACGTCAATCTCGTTGTATGCTAGACCTTTCTCAAGCTTCTCATCATCGTATTCCATTGCTAGACGTAGTGCAGTCAAACCAACTAAGCTTCGAGAGAAGGCCTCTGTTGCATCCTTAGGGATGGGAGCACCCTCAACGGATGTCTTGTACATAGCTTTAGCCATTGCAACACCACCACCAACAGACCATTGGTATGAGGTAGCAATAGTGTTGTTAAGGAAGCGACCAAACGGTAGGATGGTACCGATCACAGGAATGTTAGAGAATTGTTCTACCTGCTTAGCTACGTTACCTAGAAGTTGATCGTCAGTAGTGTAGTCTTTAGAGAACACAGACTTAAGTGTTGTATCTAGGGCAGAACCGATCACATCATTGTCGATCATGTCGATGTCGCCTTTCTCCAGCACGTCAGCTAAAGTACGACCTTCTTTGTTAAGACGAATCCACTTGTCCATCTCTGTGATAAACATTTGAGACTTAGTGAAGGAGTCTTGAATCTTAACGCCTGTAAGACGGTTAGCACCATCAACGACAGTCTCTGTAGCCTGGAACCATTTAGAATCAGGGTCCATACCAAAACGCCCAGCGCTACGATCTACACCACCAGTAAAGCTTTCAAACAAGACCTTGCTTACATCGTCATCCTGCTTAAGGAATGACATATATGCATCGTGTGTCGTGTGTGGGTCCATGAGATTACGCATTTTCTGTGCTTGAATACTGCGATATACTTTACCTACACGTAGAGCCTCACGACCTGCTTTAGTCATACTACCACCACGAGATAATCCGTACATAGTGTGAGCAGTACTAGAGGTTAGATCGGCCAGAGTTTGACCAATGTAAAACTGTCCGAAGCCCATGACGTTGATTGCTGTAGTAGCAGGAGATGAAACAAGTAGTCTACGCCAGATGTTCTGACCATACTGTACGCCTTTAGAGCGTTTAGCTTTAGCTGCAGCTTCATCCAAAGCATCAATAGCAGCTACGCTAGTCTCCAAAACATCATTGCCGTATAGAGTAGCAGCATCTAGTGATTTACGTACCTGAGACATGACGTTAAGTGCTTGACCACCTTTGCTAATCTCTACAGCAAGTAAGTCACCAACACTCTGGCCCCACTCTGTTGTATCACCAAGTGTAATACCCATAGGCTTCATCTTGTCGTTGATGTCCTTGAGTGTCTCCTGAGGTAGACGTGTAGCAATAGATGTCATCACATCTGATACAGTAGAACCCTTAGGTAGCGCCATGCCTTGCTCTTTAAAGAACTTAACTAGACCACCCTTGTTGTCTTCACCCAGCATAACATCCTTAAGGAAGTCAATGGATGTAGGTACATCATCATACGCATCTTTACCACGGCTTACCTTAGTCTTCCAACTATCGGCTTTCTCCATAATAATAGCTGCAGCATCCTGTGCCTGCTCTTTCTTGATGTTAAGCTCTTTACGCTTATTCTTAGCAGCCATCTCTGTAGCGGCTGTCTCAATTCTATTACTCTCTTCAGTGCGTTTACCACCAATGCGTAGGCTAATGTCTGCATCAGTGAGACCGGAAGCACCTGACAGTTTACCGAAACCCAGTTGTGCTAGACCACCCACACCACCAAGCAAAGAGCTAAAGCCTGTCTGTAGTAGGCTATACTTTTCTTGAGCACCTGCTTCCATGAGTGTGCTTTGTAGTGTTACATCGTGTAGTACAGCAAAGGAAGCGTCTGCAGCAGTAGTAGCAGCTAGGATCTTCTTGCCATCCTTGAGTGATGCAGCACGGACAGAATCACGCTGTGCTTTCTTCTTAGCTTCAAGTAGGAATATGTCACGTTCTTTTCGTGCAGCTTCTCTACGTAAAGCTTTAGACTGGACTGTCTTGATATTGTTAGCAGTAAAGCGTTTAGCCGCCTGCTTAGCAGCGTTTTCACCTGCAAGTTTAGCAGCTTCCTGTGTGGCACCCTTCTTAATGGCTTGCTGTCCTGCTTCAATAGCAGCTTTCTTAACAGCAGAACGTCCTGCTTGTGTAAGGCCAACACCTGCAGCCTTACCAATACCACCAGTGAGAATACCAATGTAGTTAGATGGATCAGCTACAGCAGAGAAGAGGTAATCTTTAATACCATCTACAGCACCAGTAAAGCCGTCATTGGTAAACACATTACCTAATTGGTCATATATCTGATATGCTTCACCTGCACGTTTCTTAGCACCCTCATCTGCATCATGGATAAAGCGAACCTCACCTGCAACAGATACAGTGTTGGTGTTCATCCAACGCATGTTGTCAATAAAGTCTTCTACGACTTCATCGTCAGACTTACCTGCAGCAACCTCATAGTCTACACCATGACGGTCAATCATGTGAGCACGGATCATCTTAGCACGTTGTCCTGTCTTAAGGTCATCCTTTTTTAAGGTGTCCTCAGGGTCAAACATATATTCGTCTTCAGGCTCTACACCCTTGTTACGTAGTGCGTTTAACTCTGCTAAGCTGCTGATCTTGTTAGTAGCAGGTTTAGGTGCAGTGCTAAATACATTCTGCGTCTGTGTCATTACAGGGGTGGTAGTAGGCGAAGGGGTAGTGATACCCCTAAGCTTGTTTAACTCTTCTAGCGACGAAATCTTGTTAACCATTTCTTAGTCCTTTGCTTAACCTAGTGCCGCTTTAAGTACGTATGTGATTGGGCCTTTGTCCATAGGAGCAGAAGGCAGGGAAAGATTAGCACTGTTGTTAGCATACCAATCAGCTAAGCCTTGTGCAATATCTTCCTCTGTATCCTCACTGGTAAAGCCTTCATCACGTAGGAACTTTAGGATGTCTCTACCGTGCTCTTTAATAAGCTCTTCAGCCGCTACATCTACTGCAGCACTTTCTGGTTTAGCCTCAGCCTCTGGTTCTTTCATTAAACCTTGAGGACGTGCCTTAGGGCGTACAGAACCATCTACAGTATTGGCTTCTTCTGTTTCGGCACCTTCAATAGCTACACCTGGATCAGCACCTTCTGTACCGAATGACTTCTTAGTCTTACGTTCAGAGAAAGTCTTCTTAGGCAAATCTTCATCAAACTCTATTTCAGATATAACAGAACCGCCGTACTGTGCTAGGGCTTCATCAGGGATGTAGAACAAGGAACTACCCTTAATTTTGTACGGACGGTTTAGATTCATACCTGGTACCATAATCTTGTACCACGCCTCTGGATCAGCCTCACGCTTCAACAAGATAGCAGCTTCACGTCTGTCACGCTCTTCGCCATCAGGTAGGTGCTGTAGTAGCTTACCAAGAGGGCTATACCTTAGACCCGCAGCCTTTAGTTGCTGCTTAGATAGAGTTTTACGTTCTTCACTTGTAACCATAGCAGGGTCTAGTTTAGGCATTTCATCAGGAGACATAGCAGATAGGTCTCTGTTAATGTTTTCTAGGCTCAACTCACGTCCTGCAGAAATAGGTTTAATGTTAGTGATTTCAGACCAGACAGAATCTAGAGCCTCACCTTCTACGGTAAACTCTTTACCATCCATAGTAATCATAGCAGCGACAGGTTGCCCCGCATCATTAGCCTCTACTTTAATAGACCCTCCAATAAGGGATGGATGTGTGTAGGTAGCCGTTTTAGCAGTATTATCTACTTCAACTTCGCCACCCGCAGCTTCTACATCTGCAGCCGCAGTAGATAGATCTTTCGTGACAGGCTCCTCTCCCGTGTTAACACCTACAGGTGCTACTGAGGGATTGGTAATATCCATAGAAGAAACAAAATCTTCACCTAAGTAAGCAGCTAGAGTGCCGCCCATTTGATCGAAGTAGTTACCGCCTGTAAAGCTGGCAGCACGTTTCTGAACAAAATCAGCTAAGAAGCTACGTTGTGCAGTAACCATATCCGCTCTAGCCTGTTGAAGCTCTGCGTTACGTATTAGTTTATCTTCCTTTGTAATTACAGGATCTAGACTGTTAATACGTGCCAACTCATTTGCTGCGTCTACGTATGCTTTAGTACCTTTTGCACGTTCCATCATTAGCTCTAAGGTAGTTACTTCTGCAGCCAAGTCATCAGCGTCAAACACTTTAGGCTGTACATAGTTCACGTAAGTACCGCTAGTAAGGCTTTGGTACTCTGCCTGTGCTGCTGCTTCATTGACGTCCATTACAGAGTAGCCATCAACAAAAGACTCTTTGTCTAGTTCAGCACGAACAGCCGCTTTACCGTCTTTACCTGTAGCTCTTTGCCACCAAGAACGATCAGGCGCTGCAGTAGAACCCAGTGATGCCGCAGGTAACCCATAAGTCTGACGAATACGAGACTGTAGATCGCCTTCAGGCACCTTGTAACCCTCTGGTAGAGAAGCAATAGTTTGAGCAGCTTCAGCATTCCAGCGCTTGCCTTGCTTGGCTTTGCCTTCAGTTAGTTGTGTAACTAGTGTCTGCAACCCACCAGGACCAGAGTCCAACGCAGCACTAATCATTTCAGGTGTAGCTAATAGACCTTCAGCTTGCTTAGCCAAAGTAAGTGCCTGACCTACAATCTGGCCACGTCTAGAGATAATACCTTTGTTCTTCTCAGCAAGCTCACGTTGACGGTCTTCATAATCTTCATTCTTTTCTTTACGTTCATTAATTTTCTTAGCTGAACCTTCTAGGAAGGCCGTAGCAAATGCAGTAAAATCAACCATTATTCTGTACCTCGTGACATGAGACCCATTGGCTCAGCTTCTGTTTCTTCTTTAGGCTCTGGCATTTCCATAGCAGGTTCTGCAGCCTCTTGCATTTCTTCTAGTACACCAGACGATGTACCGTCATCACTCTCAATGGCATTCTTAATAAGAAGCTGTATCCGTTTATTCTCACGGTCTGTCGATTCTTTTGCTAAGTCACGATTTGTTTCTTTAGGGTTAACACCCATGTCATTCATAAGAAGCTTAATATATGTGCCTACAGTTTCAGCTACTATCATACCTGCCTCTACCGTGTGCAGACCTTGCTGTGTGCCAATCAGAAGCATCGCCTCTGTAGTAGAGCGTAAGTCACCACCCAATTCAAACACAAGAGCTAAGTCCTGTAGCAACTCATCATCGCTAAGCTTCTTAACATAATGCTCTAATATTTTATCAGGCTCAACCATCTCAGGTGGCCGCTCCCAGGGAGAGTTACGTGGAATGTCAGTCAATGACTGGCCTGGAATGGGTTGTGAGAATTGATCTGGCATAATATTACCTTACTTTGTGAATCCAGCGCCAAAGTAGAGACCTACAATAGCTGAGACAATATGTGTATCTAGGGGTGTAATAACAAAGCCATAGGCGGCTTTCCATCTAATTGCTTCTTGTGTACCAAATAACCAGTTCCACAATCCGCCATGCATTTCTGTGTAGCCTACTACTACGCTTACTTCAGGATACCATACAGCAACAAGCTTTGGCAATACGATAATAGAGAACACAGCAGACAGAGCAATAATACGGCGTGTCCAAGCAAAGTGTACGTCTGTCTTGCCGTGCTCACGTGCTTGGCTTACAGCACCAACTAGTGCTTTCTGGTGTTCAGCCTTGTTCTTATTAGATTGACCCCAGATGGACATTACGCCACCCAGGATCGTTGAGAACAACATTGTGATAAGTTCTAGAGGAAGTCCGAACATTAGTTAGCTTCTTCTTCTTCCAGGGCAGCAGCCACCGCTTCCATTCGAGGAATGATACCCGCCCGACCTCTTTCTCTAGCAGTCATATATTCTTTGTTGTTTAAGAACTCTTTTGATGCTTCCTTAAACTTACCTTTGTTTATGAGTTTAATTGTAGCCGGGCTACCTGACATACCTCCTCTAAACCAACTCTGAGAAATCTCTACTTTAAGTTCGTCAGATAAACTGTCAAATGCAGGGATAGCCTTACGAATAGCTGGTAGCCTTTCGTTTATATCTTTTTTCAGAAGGGTTAAGGCTTCTTCTTTAGTTAACTCCTGGCCTTCTTTAACATCTGAACCGTAGTGTCCATAACCTATGGTTAAAAACTCCTCGCCTTTTGTAGCTCGGTATGGCTTTGCTCTAAACTTTTCTTCAGAAATCAAACGATTAGTTAGAATGTTTTCAAAATCACTTGAAGTCTCAGATTCACCTATAGCCTCAGAAACAGCCTCGTCAATAGACGTATCAACAACAGGAACCTCTTCAATGTCTGGACTCATAAGACCTGTAGGCGCTGGGCGTCCTAACGATTCAGTAATACCAGAAACGGAACGAATAGCAGCCTGCTCCTGTGCGTCCTGCCTAGCTATCGTATCCATTTCAGGGCTAAGTTCTGTAGTAGTTACAGAGGGAGCCTCAAGAGCCTTCATCCACTCATTCTGCGCTGCATCACGGCCAAACAAAGGGTTAATCTCTTGTGTTTTGTTATAATTATCACGTATATCTTGCGTACTGTTGTAGAAACCCTGTACTGTATCAGCAAGACGCTTCTTTAACTTTTCTGTAATAGGCATAGGAGCTTCTACAGGAGCTTCAGGCTTTTTCATTACACCCTCTTTAGATGCAACAGATGTATCAGCAGCCTCTTGTTCTTCTAAGAACGCTGCAACATCAAATGAGAAGTTATATGGATCAGCCATAGTTTGTGTATCCTGTGGATTATGTTGTTTATTACACGAGAGAAGCAGCAAAGCTACCAATAGCACCCCATAGGGACGCCGTCTTACCTGCCGCTGCAGCCGCTTTAGCATCTTCAGAAACGATTTTAGCGATAGCAAGTTGCGTAGCACGATCCGCATTGTTGTTCTCCGTCTGCCATGAGAAGCTCATCAGGTCACGAGATTCTTGAAGCAAACCGTTAAAGGCTAGTGATGTCATCTCAGATGCAGCCATAGCTTCATCACGGTTAGCTATATTTTGTGCTGCTGTGTCTGCAGTAGAAACTGACTGTGCCCATGCTGCGTTTGCTTGCTCTACTACAAGAGAGTTAGAAGCATTAAACTGATCACGCATATTAACAATGCTTTGATTGAATTGATCCATAGCATTAGATTCACCTGCATTGAAGCGATCACGTGCAGCCATTTGCTCTGTATTAAACATGGATACAGTAGATGAAAGGTTCTGGAAGAACTGATCTGTCTGCATCTCAGAGGAAGCGTTAAACTGTGCAGCAGCATTAGATGCAGCTTGGTCAGAGAACATAGCGTTAGTTAGTTGCTGTGCTTTGAATAGTGTAGCTTGCTGTGTATTGCTAAGGCTAGACATATCCATATCTAGGAAAGATTTAGCATTCTGTACTTGTGTCTGCTGTCTATTGTTTAAGTTAGACAGATCTGTTTGAGACATAGCTGCAGCATCCGCCAATACTTTAGCGTTAGCTGAGCTTAGGTTGGCTATATCTACAGACTGTGCCATACGAGCATTCTCTAGTGCTACGTTCTGCTCAGCAGTAAAGTTCATGTTAGCAACGTCTGAAATCTTAGCAGCATTAGCAACACGAGATTGGAAGTCTTGGTTAAACTCTAGGCCAAGGAACTCAGCACGTTTCTCTGCAGCAAACATAGCAGTCTGCTGTCTGTTAGACAGGTTCTGTGACTCAAACTGAGCGAACGTCTGTGAATCTACCTGTGCAATAGGTAATGCACTCTCCATAGCAGCCTGTATTACTGCTTGGCCTGCCATAGAGGAAGAACTTAGGCCACGTGAAGCCATCATAGCTGCAGCCTGGCGCATAGCACCCGCAGCCCATGCAGGAGGTTCAGCACCCTCAAAGTCTTCCATCAAACCAGTTAGCTGCCCTTGTACAGTAGCATCAGTAGATGGTGCACCTGTTACAGCCTCAAAGTTAGTCTCTTTCTTAACACGATCTAGATCAACAGTAGAGCCCTCAACAAGCTCACCCTCTTCTATTTTACGTGCATCAGGGGCTACAACAGTCTGCGCCTCTTGGATTTGTACAGCATCTAAGCCTAGCTGAGCTAGTTGATCTGGTGACATACTAGCAGCATCAGCCAAAGCTTCATCGCTAGGCTTACCTGTAGCAGCTACAACCTTATCTACAACACCCTGAACACCCTCTTGTGTAAGTGTAGGTTCTACCTTTACTGCTGGTGTCTTCTCTGGGCCAGCTACATTCTGTACAGGTGCTGCAGTCGTTACTGTACCTGTAGGTGTATCCCCTGTTAGCTGACCTGTAGTAGGGTCAATCTTCTGTTCATCTGTGACTTCGATCTTCTCTACGTCAGACTTAGTAACCATGCTTGTTGGGTCTTTGAGAGCACCAACTACAGCTTCTGTATTAGTAGGCATGTTTATTGTTTTGTACTGACGCTGGGCACTAGCTAGGCCTTCACCCGCTAAAGTAGCCGCAGCCTCTGCATCAGAAACCGCAGTAACAAGAGCTTCATCAGAAGGATTAGCCGCCTGTGCATTCTTAGCATCCTGTAAAGCTTTTTGTTTATCAGCAGCAGCTTGTTTGGCAGCATCTAGATCGCTAGGCTCTACATCCCCACCATCAGCATAACCGCCCTTAACTAAGCCACCATAAGCCATACCGATACGCTTCTGTGCAGCCTCTGTCATCTTACCGACACGTGCAGCAGCGCCAGGTGTAGCAGCCAAGAACTTAGCTTGTTCATCAGCCTGCATACCAGCCATCTCAGGTATAATTTTACCCATCTGTTCAGGTGTAAAACCACCAAATCTCTTAGCCATAATATTAGTCCTTACTTATTGCCTAGCTGCATCCAGATGGCTGTA
>Ga0206677_10003561_pt1 | contig 13057 bp, 11 predicted proteins | sample M130m12015metaG_FD_155475 | JGI IMG/M metagenome (GOLD analysis project Ga0206677, IMG submission 155475) | Ammonia-oxidizing marine archaeal communities from Monterey Bay, California, United States - M1 30m 12015 | ecosystem: Environmental > Aquatic > Marine > Intertidal zone | place: USA... | reverse complement strand
AAACAACTGATTTGATTGCTTATATTCTTAATAAAAAAGATAAAATAGCAATTAGTGGAGATTTAACATCAACTTATACTAATCTCAAACAACTAATGACTCTTGGTGATATTTCAGAAGATGAAAGCAGTACTGCTTTCCCAAATTGGATACAAGCAAATATCAATACTGAAATAGAAAATTTCACCTATGATAACTTTACAGCAACTAATCTTAGCGGAAATATTAAATATAATAATGGAACCCTAAAAGGATTTAATATGAGTGGAAATTCTTTGGATGGTAATATCTCAGGAGATTTTATTTTTACGGAACCAAAAAACAAACATCTTATGCTTTTAGGGGATATTAAATTTAGTAAAATTAATATCCGTAATTCATTTCATGCTTTTAATAATTATGGTCAAGCTTTCATAAATGAAAATGAAATAAAAGGACTTGGAAATGCTGATGTAAATGTGGAAGCTCATTGGAAGCCTGACTTTATCCTAGATAATGAAAAACTAAAATTAAAATTACATTTAATAATTGAAAAAGGGGAGTTAATTGATTTCAAAACATTAGAAAGTCTCTCCAGTTACGTAAGTGTTGATGATTTGAAACATGTTAAGTTTTCAACTTTAGAGAACAATATAGAGGTCAAAGATAAAATAATTACCATTCCAAATATGGAAATTAAATCTTCTGCTTTATCCGTTTTTATATCAGGGACACATACATTTAATCAAGATATAAATTATGATGTAAAACTGTTATTATCTGAATTATTATCTACATCCTTCAGAAAGAAAAATACAGAATTTGGGGAAGAAGAAAAGGATGGGAAAATCTTTAATACTGTTTATTTAAAAATGACAGGAAATACTGAAGATCCTAAAATATCTTTAGATAGAATTCGTTTTATGGAAGATGTAAGTGAGGGGATTAAAAAAGAAAAGAAAACAATTAGCAATATTATTAAAGAAGATATTTTGCAGACAAAAGATAAAGAAGTTGAAGAGGCTGGACAAGAAGTAGAAATTGAATGGAATCCTGAATTATGAAAATGGATATATACTCTAAAAAACAAAAATGGAAGTTTACCTTGATTGGAATAGCAATTATTATTGGTATTTCTTCACTTTTTGTAACTAATACTCTTGTAAATGAATTAAAAACTGAGGAAAGAAAAAAAATAGAACTTTGGGCCCAAGCGACTAAACATTTACTAAGTATTACCGGGGAAGGGGACTACTCTTTAGCTATTAAAGTCATTTCTGAAAATGAAAATATTCCTGTCATATTAGTGGACGACTGTGATACTATTCTAGAGAGTAGGAATTTTCAAATTTACACAAAATTTGATAGTATCTTTTTTAAAATTGGGATTTTGAGCCCTACTAAAATTACTCCAAAATTTCTTAGAGATGAATTAACTGAAATGAAAAACAGTGTAGATTCTATCTACCCAAATACTTTACCTATTCAAGTAAATATAATTGGCGACAAACAATGGATTTATTATAAAGACTCTGCACTACTTAACAGATTACGTTTCTATCCAATTTATCAGCTAGGATTCATAGGTCTTTTCATGTTTATAGCTTACTTTATGTTTAGCGCAAGTAGGAGATCCGAACAAAATAAAGTTTGGGCAGGAATGGCAAAAGAAACTGCTCATCAAATTGGCACGCCTTTATCATCGCTTATGGCTTGGACTGAACTCTTGAAAGAAAAAGAAGGTGCTGAACAAATGGTTACAGAGATGGAGAAAGACATTAAAAGACTCGAAACAATCACAGAGAGATTCTCTAAAATTGGTTCAAAATCTGAACTCCACAAAAGGGATATAGTAAGCCTAGTTTCTCAATCAATTGAGTACCTAAAAGCAAGAATGCCAGTAAATACTGAGTTTGACATTCAAATCCCAGGAAAGGAAATCATAATTCCATTAAATAGTGTTTTGTTTGAGTGGGTAATCGAAAATCTTGTAACAAATGCTGTTGATGCCATGAAGGGTAAGGGAAAAATTTCTGTTAGTATTACTGAGGAAGAAAATAAAATTGTAATTAATATTTCAGATACTGGAGACGGGATTGATCGTTCAATTATAAAGAATATTTTTAAGCCAGGTGTTACTTCTAAAAAAAGGGGATGGGGACTTGGTTTATCGTTATCAAAAAGAATAATTGAGGAGTATCATAAAGGAAGTATTTTTGTTATGAAATCAGAGAAAGGAAAAGGAACAACTTTCACTATTAGGCTCCCAAAAAACCTAAATTCCGCAACTTCCTAAGTTATTTTTATTCAGATAATTCTGATGATATTCTTCTGCTCTATAAAATTTTTCAGCTGAAATAATTTGAGTTACAATTGGATTCTTCAAATTCTTAGATTGTTGTTTTAATGAACTTTCAACTATCTTCATTTGTTCTTCTGAGTGAAAAAACACTACAGATCTGTATTGAGTCCCCATATCAAGTCCTTGTCTATTTTTAGTAGTAGGATTATGGTTGACCCAGAAAATTTCCAGCAAATCTAAATAACTAATGATATCAGGATTGAAATGGATATGAACCACCTCAGCATGGTTTGTTTGTCCCTTACAAACCTCCTCATAAGTAGGGTTTTCTGTATCCCCCCCCATATATCCAACTGATGATAAATAAACTCCTGTAGTTGCTTTGAATATTTTCTCTACTTGCCAAAAACACCCTGCTCCAAATGTAGCTTTCTCTAAATTATTATATGCTTTAAATTGTAAACTTAAAGAATTTACACAATGCCTAGTATTTTTGTCTGTTATTTCCTCACCAACAAAAACATGCCCTAAGTGTCCATCACATTTTGCACAACAAATTTCAGTTCTAACTCTTCCTCCACTTAAATCTACATTTCTAACAATTGCATTTTCAATTTCATCATCAAATGATGGCCAACCACAGCCTGAGTTAAACTTAGTATTGGACTCATAAAGTGGGGTTTTACACGCTCTGCAAATAAAAATACCAGCTTCAAAAAAATCATCAAACTCTCCTGTAAAAGGGGCTTCTGTCCCTTTATCTTTCAAGATGTGTTTTTCATCAGAACTTAAATGTGAGAAATAATCTTTTTCCATTTTTACAAAAATAAGAAAAGCGCCCATATGGGCGCTTTTCTTTTAGCTAACATTTCACCTTTTAAAAAGTGAGCCCTCCATCAGATTGATATACATAATTAAAAGTATAATAGCCCCCAATATCACCATTTCCTGTGTCAGGATTAAGACTATCATAAAAATAAATAATCTCCATCTTAGCGTATTTATCATCATGTGTTCTGAAAACCAATATTCTACCTGCTCTTGGAGAAAATAAATGGGTGCTAAAACTATATGAAGCCCATCCTTGCTCAGACACCCCTAAATCGTCTATCATAATATTATTTAGAATTGCAGAACCAGAACTATTATCTTGTAATAATTTAGTGACATCAACACTGTCTATTGCTGACATACTTCCAGTGGCAATATAAACAGCTGCATTGCCAGTACGATCAGGCTGATCATTAAAAGCTTTTTCTCCGCCATTTACAATAAGGGTAGTGCCTCTAAAAGCAACATCCCAATTGTCATGAGTTACAGTGTTTCCCTCAGAAAAACTAAACTTTACAAAGTTACCTGTTGCTGATGTATCAGCAATATTAAGCTCAAAATCACTTGCATCTAATTCAACAACATCAGCATCATGCCACCATAGAATTTCCTCAGTACTGTTCTTTTCACAAGAAGTAAAAAGCAAAATAAGTAGGGGTAATAAAAGAACTAATCTCTGCATCTTTTTTTATTTACACCCAGTATTCCAATTTGGATTATTCGCTATATCCTCTGGAGATCCAGCTAAAATAAGCATTTCAGTTGCTCCTAAGACTAATCCTGCAGTATCATTTATATCAGTTGCTGTATGAATTACAAAATCATAAATATATGAACTATGACAATCACCACAAGAATCAATAGCTGCTAAAGGTCCACCATTCCAATTTGAATTATTCGCTATATCCTCTGGAGATCCAGCTAAAATAAGCATTTCAGTTGCTCCTAAGACTAATCCTGCAGTATCATTTATATCAGTTGTTGTATGAATTACAAAATCATAAATATACGATTGATGACAATTACCGCAATCATCAAGAACAGCTAAGCCATTTTCTACTCCTATACAATCTGTAAATGCATACGTACATGAGTTGTCATCATAACATGCCTCCTGATTAAAATTAGATGCTAATGAATCTATGCAACCAGCAATCATACAACAACTACCATCATCGACAGTAGCTAACGAATCATAATTAAAAGCAGTATCGTCAATACATCCAGAAACTGGATCTGGTGTTGGATTATCTTTTGAGCATGCATAAAGAAAAATACTTAGGATACATACTGAAAAAATTGTTTTCATTTTTGTTTTCATTTTTGTTTTTGTTTTCGTTTTTATTAATTGTGTTTATTTAAAATTGATTTTAAAGCTAATATAATATAGTCTTCCTGATATATTGCTGATATACTCTGGATTTGTAAATCCAAAAATATTCTTAATACCTATTTGACAAGTTTTGAACAAGCTTATTTGGTGAGTAATGCCTACATCACATAAACTATAGCCATCTATAAATTTATCATATGTATCTAAGATACCATTTCCATTAGAATCAGAAATCGCATATTTACTTCTGTACGTAAGCATAGTATTCATCTCTGTTTTATCATTAAGATGATAATTAAATTTAATATCCCCCATATGTCTGGATCTATTAAACAGTCCAAAGTAGTCTTCTATATTAAGCTTAACACTTGTTAAGGTTTCTGTATCTAAAGCATAATAATCACTATCATCTTTTTCAATATCTTTCACTACTTCTGTATCGTATGCGTAAAGTAATTGATATCCAAATTTAATTTCCCAATTATTAGTTTTTGTATAAGTTGAGTTAAATTCTAATCCTTTGGTTTCAACCTGATTTACATTAAAATAACTGTAAATATTTATATTATTTTCATCTTTAGCTACTAATTTCCATTCAATCAAATCATTCACCTTATTATTAAATAAGTTGACATCAAAAGAAAGATTATTTACTGGATTATACTTTAGTCCAATATTGATATTTAGTGAAGTTTCTGATTTTAAAGGAGAACTTAATTCTGAAAATGGAACTACCTCCTGTACATTTTGCATAGCATCTAGTCTATCAATAGCAACATCTCTACCAAGCACTATATAGCCAATAGTTGAGTTCGTAAAATCGAAATACTTTTGTCTAAAATCAGGAGTCTTAAAACCTGTGCCCACTGAACCATTGATCTGAATCTTATTTGTTAGAGAAAATCCTAAAGCTAATTTATTAGAAACAACTGGAGTGTAATTAGTGTAATTATCATATCTACTACCTAATATAATATTTACTTTATTCAAAGCAGTTGCATCCAATTGCCCATAAATAAACTTTAAATCTTGTTCTGGCTTATTTAAAAAATCTCTTCTGGATAACTCTTCTTTTGTTATACCAAATCCTAATATGCTATTTAATCCTTTGTAAGTGAAAGATGATTTGATCTCAGATTGCAATAATGTATGGTCAAAATAATTATCTTCATATAACACTCCATCCTCAGTATTTAGAAACTCATCAGCTCTATAATTAGTTTTATAAATCTCAAGCTGTTGAAAAAAGTTAGCATTCATCAAGTATTTTGCAGAAGTACCAAGACTCCATTCCTTAATATTGCTTTCTCCTTTTAATAAAGAACTTGAATCAGCAGCAATATTTATTTGTTCTTGCTTGTAATAATGACCATTCGTATTTAATAAAAGTTTATCAGATAATACGTATTTTAAATTAGAGCGAAAGGTGTAATTTGAATAAGGATTAACAGTGCTAAGTAAATCAGTATCTATTAAATCATAACCATCTGTTTTATAATAATCAAAAGAATTTGAAATCTGAAAACTTCCTTCTTTGTATTTATAAACTAAACTAGAATTGGTTGAATTATAAGTGGCGTGTTTTAATGAGGTACTGATGATAGGCCCATCATCAATCTGCTTTTTACTGATAAGATTAATAACTCCACCCAAAGCATTAGAACCATATAAGCTTGAAGATGGTCCTTTGACAACTTCAATTCTCTGAATGTCTGCTACAGAAATTCTATTTAAATCTAAAGTTCCAAATGACCTGCCTATAATTGGGAAACCATCAATAAGGAAAGTGGTATATGAGGCATCTAAACCTTGCATTTGCAGTCCTTCAGTACCTGTTTTTGTAGTGACACTTACAATACCTGTTTGTTTAGTGATTACATCATATAATTTATTTGCACTAAACTCTTGAACTTCTTTTTCAGATATTATTGTAATAGGAATAGGCAATTCATTTACAGTTTGATTTGTTTTTGTAGCAGAAATAATTACTTCATTTAATTTATTTTCAGTCAGAATGCTGTCGCTTTGACTAAAAGCAGTAAAAAAAGATAAAAGGGGGAATATGAATAATGACTGTTTCAAGTCTAAATTTTTGGCAAAAATAACACTAATCCCCGAGCTCCTTCCCATTATTTCCTAGATTTTTTTAGCTTATTAGATAACTTAAGTAAGTTATGTTTTAAGCTATTCACAGATATAGTTGCACCTGATATTCCGTCAATTTCTCTGTTAAAACTTGAATAGTTTTCCGTATCAATTCCAACAAATTGTTTCAACCAATTTTTACTACAAATCTCACCACCATAATTTTCTCGATAATGTAAAACCTCAACTTTTAATATTTCTTCTTTATCATTAAATAATACATAATAATCAAACCTATGAAATTTTGAAGGCGCATCAGTTACTGCTAAATAGCCTATAATATAGTCATCTTCTGAAATAGAATAAAAGGTATCATCAATAGGATCAAGATTACATGTTTCGCTATTAAAAATTTTGGCTATTGATTTATAAACAGTCGCCCTGCTATCTTTATCTAATTCCCAATAAGAGGCTTTAAAAGAGGAAAAAAGCAAGGCAATAACTATTACAGTTATCGCCTTACTTATATGATTTTTAAAATTCATTAATCAAAAAAATTAAAACCAAATCCCTACTCCTAAATTAAATTGTCCATTCTCCTCATCAGAACTAGCATTAGATTTAATTTGATAATCTGCTTTGAATACAGCACCTGGTGCAACTTTAAATCCTAGTCCAAAAGTTATTTCTGTACGATTATATGCATCATTAATTGGAATTCCTTCAACTTCTGCATGAGTATTATAATTCTCATATCTTGCAAAAGCAATTAATTCTTCTGAATCACTTGAAATAGAAGGAATAATCCCATCCATTAAATTGTATCCTATCTCATAATAGTATCCTGTTAAACTACTCCCCACATCTTTTCCTGTGAATCCATTATATTGATCCGTATTTGATAAATCAGCAATAATATATTGGCCTGTTAATTGTAAGGCTCCCTTATTATACCTTGCATCAATACCAATCATTTGAATTCCAATAATAGTAGAGTCTGCAGAAGCAACAGCTGTTTCATTAGCTAAGTCTAAACCATCATAGGCTTTGCTTTCTGAATCGCCTAAATAAGCAGAAAATCCAAAATTTAATCCTGGTTGTCCATAATAAGAAACTCTTGCTGCAAAATCAGGATAAGTAATATATGATTCTGCTCCTTTTTGTCTTCCGCTTCTTAATCCGCTTTTACCACTAAATACGCCACCATCATTATACCCATTAAAACCATTTACTAACATAACTTGATAATTTATTGAATGCTCAAGGCTTCTACCACTTAACCCAACACCCATCTCTCTCCATGTTGTTGGAATAATATATTTATCAACATTTGTTCTTTCTACTCCGTTAAAAGTTGGTGGTTCATGATACAAATTTTGAATCCCCATTGGAATGAGCATTAAACCTGCATTAATAGATAAATTTTTCTTTATCTTATAATCTAAGAAAGCCTGTTCAACATAAACTTCAGAGACATGCTCAAACTCAACTTCAGACACAAATGAAACCTTTTCATTAAAGTTATAACCAAAAAAAGTAACTAACCTATGTACATCTAATTTCCCGTTATTATGAATTGTTCCATCTCTTTCATTTAAATTAAAATCAATTTGTCCGTACCCTCCTATATGTAGGCCTGGATTTCCTGCAATAATTTTTTCCGCACTGTTCTGTGCATTTAGATTTGCAACTAATGATGTAGCAAATATCATACTAAGTATTTTTTTCATTTTTTTTATTATTTTTATTTAGACTGATTATTAATTGTGACAAAAATAAATAGTTTTTTATATTCGCAAAACTTTTAAACATATTTTTTTTGGCAAGCGTATATATTCATATTCCCTACTGTAAACAAGCATGTACTTACTGTGATTTTCATTTTAGGATCGCTCAAAAAGATAAAATTGAAATGCTAAAAAGTATCGAAAAGGAAATTGTAGAAAGGGTAAGCTATTTAAATCAACAAAAAATTAGGAGCATTTATTTTGGAGGAGGAACTCCCTCTATTTTGGATGACATTGATTTTAAAAAAATATTAAGCCAAATAGGGAAAAATTATTCTATTGCTGATAATGCTGAAATTACACTAGAATGTAATCCTGATGATCTGGATGAAAAAAAATTAACCTCATTAAAAAAATTAGGGATTAATAGATTAAGCATAGGGATACAATCATTTGATGATGCTGATTTAAAATTTATGAATAGATCACATAATGCTTCAGAAGCAGAAAATTGCATTCATCTAGCTAAAATGGCAGGGTTTAAAAATATTACTATTGACTTGATTTACGGACTGCCAAATCAAACCCTATCCAAATGGGAGGAGAATCTAAGTAAAATGTTTGCGCTAAATATTCAGCATTTTTCTCCTTACGCACTAACAGTTGAAAAGAAAACTGCCCTAAATCATCTTGTAGAAACTAAGAAAGTAAGTTTGCCTAATGACGAAAAGATTGTTGAGCAATTCAATTTTTTACAAGAAAAAGCAAAAGAAAACAATTTCATTCATTATGAAATATCTAATTTTGGAAAAGAGGGTTATTTCTCAAATCATAATTCTTCATATTGGAAAAATCAATATTATTTAGGAATTGGGCCATCAGCTCATTCTTTTAATGGGAAAAGCAGAAGATGGAATGTCTCCTCAAATAAAAAATACATTGAAGGAATAACTAACAAAACAACATATTTTGAGACTGAAATACTTAGTACAGAGCAACAGTATAATGAATATGTTTTAACTTCTTTAAGAACCATTTGGGGGGTAGATAGTGCTATAATTCAAAATAAATTTGGAGCAGAAATTCACGCTTATTTTTTAAAAGAAATAGAAAAATGGATAAGTAAAGAATACATTTTAACAGAAGAAAATATCATAACATTAACTCAAGAAGGTAAAGCCTTTGCAGATGCAATCGCTTCTGATTTATTTATCGTTTGAATGATGACTTAAATCTATAATGGGGACATTATTCCAATCAACAATTTTAGTTGCCTGCCTCATATCAATAAAATCAAAATCATAAACTAATTGCCTTAACTTAGTGTAAGAAGTTCTTAAATTATAATATGACTTAAATTTTCTTTTTAATGAAAGTCCATCTAACATAGGTTGGCTTGGGTCAAAATCTCTTGGATGAAAATATGTCATTGTATAATCTGCATCATTGAGCAATTTTCTAATTAACCTATAAGGGAAGAAACGAAAATAACCACCTCCAGAAGCTACAAATTTTCTTCCCATAAACGTATCAATGCTCATTGGAAATTCTTTAATTGATATTCCGTTATATTTAATAATTGATGGAGTTGCTAACTCAAAATCATCAAAACCACCATCATCTCTTTTGGCTGGGAAAATTGATGCATCATACTCAATTCCTAATTCATTCAAAACTTCAAAAGCCCAAACATTTTCCTTTTTAATTGAGAATCCTGGAGCCCTATACGATAGTACCTTTTCCCCAGTTATATTCTCTATACTATTCATGCAATCAGATAAATCCAATTTAAATTCTTCTCTACTTTGTTTGTAAGCAGCTTTATGCATATCAGAATGAGCAGCAACTTCAAAGCCCAAATCATGTATTCTTTTAATAATTTCAGGATGTTTTCTGGCAATATACCCAACAACAAAAAATGTAGCCTTTACATCATAATCCGATAAAACCTGAAATATTTTATCCATTCCTTTATGAATACGAACTTCATAATTATCCCATTTATCTAATATATCTTCAGGATATTTATGAATAATATGAAACCAATCTTCTATGTCAAAAGTTAGTATTTTCATTAAAAAAACTTCTTCTTTCTTTTTTTAAATATGGCCACATCTTCTTTCTTGGGGAAACTAAAATAAGTCTGATCCTCAATATTATTTACTAATGTTTCTACATTACCAATATCAATTATTTCAACAGCTTCAACAATTGATTCCATGCCAATCATCTTTGTATGTTTAATTAGTTGTTCTTGAGTTCTATTTCCAATCTCAACTTTCTTCTGAACAATAATAGGGCCTGTATCAATTCCTTCATCCACATAAAACACTGATACTCCAGTATATTTTTCATCATTTTTCATCACCCAGAAAGTTGGCATTAATCCTCTGTATTTTGGCAATAATGCGGTATGAAGATTAATACATCCTTTAGGAGCTAGATTAATTATCTCATTCTTAAAAATTTGATTACCTAGTATTGAGATTAATAAATCTGCTTTATATGATTTTATAATTTCAATTGACTCTTTATTATTTATTGATTTATCTAATAAAATCTTTTCTATATTGTTTGTTCTTAAAAATGAATCAAGGGATTTAGAACTATTAAGTTTAGAAAAAATAAACTTTAATGAGTAATAAAGGAAGAATCTAATACCAAAAACATTTAATGTCTGTAATGCTTTTTTCAAAAAACTTTCTTGTTTCCCAAAAGGGGAAACAGTACTTACTACACACCCAACAACTTGGTGTTTTTCTGGCAATAAATTAAGAAATTGTTGTAAGCTACTTCTTAAATAAAAAGGTTCATCTTGTGTTATAATGACTATTCTCATCTAGATATTTTTTCTATTAAATTAATATATTGATTTGTAATATTTTGATGTGAATACTTATTATCAATTTTAATACTATTATTTGAAATCTTTTCTTTTTTAGATTTCTCTATATCTTTTAAACTATTAAGAAGATGTTGTATCTCATTAGAATTCTTAAAGAAAAATGCATTATCCTCCAGAACATCTCTATTAAATACATTGTTATGTGCAAAAATAAATGCTTGTGCTGCCATTGCCTCTAATAAAGCTGGATTAGTTCCGCCAACTGAATGTCCATGAAAATATACTTTTGCAAATTTTCTTAAACTATCTAAATGTTCTTTATTAAAAATGCTGCCTAAAAACACAATATCTGATTGAATATATTTATCCATCAAATATTCCCCATAAGATGTTTCTGTATTTCCAACAACTAAAAAGCTAGTAGGATGTTCACTACTTAAATATCCATCAAGAATCATTTCAATATTATTTTCAGGCTCTAACCTTGCTATTAATAAGAAGTAATCCTGAATTGTAACGTTATATTTAGTTAAGAACTCTTTTTTCGGACTAACCTTATCAGCACCATAAGGAATCATTACAGATTCTTTATTATATTTTTGTTTGATATAATCTTGGATTCCTTTATTATCTGAAATTAGGAAAGTTGACTTTTCTGAAGCAAGTTTCTCAAACCAGTTTGTAAGTTTTTTTACAAAAGGAGACCACTTAGTTCTTTTCCATTCAAGACCATCCATATTCGTTACTATAACAGATTTTTTGATGGGCAACAATGCAAATGAAATAGCAACACTCTGGTATCCAAACTCAAATATAACATCAAAGTCTTTTTTTAATGCATCTTTTAAACAAATGAAATCATAAATAAAATGTGCTGCTGATCCAATCTTATTTTCAGGACAGTATTTCTTTATTATATTAACACCTTTAAATATTTTAGATTGATAAGGGTGAGAGTCAATAGAATAAACTGTAACATCATACCCATTTTCAACAAGGCCTACAGAGAGATTTTCGGCACATTGCTCAAATCCTCCATAATTATTTGGGATACCTCTAGTCCCCAGAATTGCAATTTTCATACTTTTCGTTTATGAATCGCAAATATACCAAATACAATCTGTAGTATAAACTAACCATTAATTTAATTGTATTTTATACTGAAATTAAAAATCCAAATTAATTAGTAGTAGATGATTTATTAACTAAAATTTAGATATTTATACTCATCACTTCTAGTAATAATCAGTGTAAAATTAACAATTTTCTGTTAACATCTTGTAAAAATGATACTTAGAAGTATATAGAAACTGTGCATATATTTGGACTGTCGTAATACTTGTTTTGGGTTGTATTAATCTAACCACTTTATACAACATAAAAAAGCCTTCATAATCATGAGGGCTTTTTTCTTTTATATATTTACTATTCTAACTAATGAGGGAATTTTATTCCTAACATAAACTCATGCGAACCAGATTGATAAGCGCTAGTTTCTGATGAAGGTAGCCCAAATGAGTATCCAATATTAAATCTGTCGTTAATATTATATCCAAATAGAGCTGCCATTGATGACAAATCATTGTTCATCTTATAATTCATCCCTAGCCAAAACATTTCTTTATATCCTGTTTTAACTCCAAAGTCAATTTGTGTTTTAGCTCCAGCTACTGACTTTAAAAAGAAAGATGGTTCAATAGTAATTCCAGAATTCAAAGAATGCTCAAAAGAACCTAGAACATATATATGGCTCGCTAACTTACCACTCTGACTTGTAGTATCATATATTCTTGCAAAATCATCATCCATTAAATGTAATTCTGAACTTAATAATTGCGGAACTGCCATACCTAAATACCATTTATCGCCACTCATATTTATTCCGAAAGTTGCATCAGGTAAAGATCTTACAACATCTCCTCCTTCCATTAATGGGTCATTTTGATCTTCTACTG
>Ga0206677_10003559_pt1 | contig 13060 bp, 11 predicted proteins | sample M130m12015metaG_FD_155475 | JGI IMG/M metagenome (GOLD analysis project Ga0206677, IMG submission 155475) | Ammonia-oxidizing marine archaeal communities from Monterey Bay, California, United States - M1 30m 12015 | ecosystem: Environmental > Aquatic > Marine > Intertidal zone | place: USA... | reverse complement strand
CTCCGATTCCTGCAACTCTCGCCCATCCGAAGAAAGTGGTGTAGTACTCCGCTTCTTTCAAGCCCACGAAATTCAGTAATGTGCCACTTGCAATGTCTACATTTGCATTCGTATTCCTGATCTTGGGGTTCTCAGAAAGTACCATTGGTGCAACTTTTCTTAGTACTCTGATGATTCTGAAGTATTCATCATCTGGACAGATTTCTTCACCAAGTGCAAATTGAGCTGTTGCTCTAGGGTCTTCACTTCTTAGGACAGCGTGTCCAAATCCGAATACAGGGCGCTTAGCTTCTAACTCTCCACGTACAAATCTCTCAACTTCTGCAGGCTCAGATGTACCAATTCGTTTGACAAATTCGAAGCATGATTGATTTGCTCTTCCATGAAGCGGTCCTGAAAGAGCATTCATTGCACCTGCCATCGATGAATAGATTGTAGCATGTCCGCTTGCTACGGCTTTACCTGTAAATGTAGAGAGGTTACCTCCCCCGTGGTCCATATGCAATACTAGATACGTTGATAGAACACGATTCATGACAGCTTTATCGACTCCATTCAAGTCAAGAGTATTTGTAAATCTACCAACCAATGGTAGCGATAAATCATCTTCAGGTATGTTTTCAGTTCGATTTTCTCGATATCTGAATATTAGCCCCATTAATCTAGGCATTCTGGCGATTAGATTCATAGCATCTTCTCGCCAATCATCGACACCTCCTAGCATTCCTAGTGTGTGTATGCCAATCGACAACCAGTCCATCGGGTGTCCATCTTTTGGGAGAGAGGTTAGGACTTGCTCCAACCCATTTGGAATTGCACCTCTGGATTGAAGGTCCTCTCTGAATTCTACAGATTGCTCCAATGTTGGAAGTTCCTTGTGGAATAGTAAGTAAACTATGTCTTCAGGAGACATCATTGCTAACTCACTGATTGGGTAGCCGCAATAGTGCACGCCCTCTCCTGGAGTGACGTATGATGTCCTACATGTGCCTACAGGGACTCCTCGCAGACCGGTATTCAAGTGGGCTGTGGTCAAGTCTAGTAGGGACTCTTCCTCACTCATGAATTCACCATCCGGACTTAGGGACAGGAGGCTTCTGTATAAGTGCGACGCTAGTTTTGCTCCTAAGGAGCAGTTTAGGTGTTTTTTACAACACCTAGTGTTGGAGGAGGTTAGCGGAGTTTCAGTAGAAAAATTTCATCTAGATTTTGGAGGCCATTCACGGAATCCTCTAGATGCATCTCTGTCTTCAATAATTTTAGTTCTAATAGTGTCTCCGCTGATGATGAATGCTTCTTCTGATTCTAGGCCGGGGCATTCACTAACGGTCTTTCTCCAAGACCTGTCAGAACGAACATTCTCTGCCCAGAATGGGTATGATCTACACTGTGCTGGTCTTGCTTCATATGTTGTGCACTTTTTTTGCTCATCTAGGTAGATGCAAATGTCTGATACGGGGTCGGATTTCAAAATCCACCTGCCATCTAATGTCTGCCTACAATCTCTTTGTAACCATTCTGCAACTTCTAGGCCATGATGCTGTGCCATAATTTTGGCATCTTCAGGCCGCAGGTAAACTATTCCTCCTGGTTCATCACAGCATTTTCCACAATCTGGTTGACAAGAAAAGGGGACGCCTGCCATCCACCAAGAAGGACTCAAATTATTCACCCTTAGGATCAAGGCGCGTTATCGGAGTTAACATAGTGTAATTTGGCAACTCGGATATATTGCCTAGCTGCAATTCGATTTCACCGATTCTATCTGCAATTTGAATCAACTCTTCCACCGATGCACCTTTGCTAATTTCAACTAACTCATTCATTTCGTGTTCAAGGTCAGCCAATTGATTGGATTCAATCAAATGTTGCTCACTCATTTCTTGGAACATTGAATCAGTAATGTTGTCTATACTAGCTGCAGTTTCGTCAACTCTAACTCTATCGAGTCCAGATATTTCGGATTCTCTCTGGATCAGGAAATCCTCTCTCTCATCTACTGTCAGAGTTGTTGTGACATGGGGTATTAGATTATCTCCAACTAGAACATTATGCAATTCGCTTTTTTCTTCAATGGTCATCTCTGGTACTTCCCAACCATCTTCCAATTCAGGTAAAGGTGAGTTCAATTCGACTCCACCTATGTCAGAGCCAGTATAAACATGGTCCAATGTCTCTGTAATGACTCGAGATGCTATTTCTTCTAGGTCTTCTCTTTGAGTAAATATTTCTTGTTCAGTAATTTTTGTTGGAGTGTCATCGAGAATATTTCCTACGTCGTTGCTATTGACAATACGCTCACCTGATTCAATTGCTAGTGCGACCTTCTCAAATGCACTGTCAGTTCCCCGCCAATCTCCTCCGCCAAAACTAACGATCTTGGCCAACATCGAATCATCAAGCAATAGTGCTCTGCCGCTAGCTAGTCTTCGTAAATGAGTGATCAAGGATGAAGAACTCGGGGTTCTTATCCATACGCTAGTTGCGGACCGCATCACTTCCCAAAGTCTTCTTGCTTGCCATTCGTTAGAATCAACTCGAGAGGTAGCAATAACCTGCACTCCTAAATTAAGAGCATAATCAATCATCATGCCTATTTCTGTGGCAATTCTTTCTTCAGCGAGATGAAGGTCGTCAATTGCTATCAAGTTTGCATGTGCTACGGCCTCTTCCCATCCCTGCGGTAAAGAATCCCATCCTCTCATTGCTGAAGCAGATAATAGGTGCACATTACCATCTTGTCTTCGAATCATTGCTTGAACAGATGCACTAATAATATGTGATTTTCCACAACCGCTTTCTCCCAGAATAAGTAATGGGTTCATAGAGGTGCCTGGTTTGCTAATCACCTTTTCACATGCACTTGATGCCCTTGAATTCTCTTCAACAACATGCCATGATTTCCATGTGTTGTGCTCTGATAAGTATTGTACTGGTGGCCATTTTGGTTTGAATGACAAATCCTTCATTCCAAAATCTGTTGAGTTTGTGGAATATCCTCTTTGTGAGTCCAAGACTTCTGCCCAAATCGGTCTTCCATCTTTGAGAATTCCCAGATCTTCACTAAGGTCTTCAACATGAATTTCTTCTGATATTTGTTTCTCTCGCATTCCGCCTATTCTTTGAGCGGCTATTTGCGCAAGTGAACTGCTTCCCTCTTCGAGGTCAATACTTGCTCTCCAAGGTTTACTCTCTCCGAGTATACTATCTGCCACCATATCGAATACTGGACGAGTCTTGACTCCAGTGCGAGTTATCAAATCTCCACTTCTTGTGTCCTCTGCTGCATCAATGCCTCGCAATTTGTTCAAGTTTGAAAGGGCAGGCCTTCCAGTCGGTTTACTCCTTCCTAATGCTTGACGAGCATTGGCCAAAGCTAGTTGGAGTTTTTCTTGATGTGAAATATTCATTCAACTTCCTCCTTAAATCTCCAGGACATTAATTCCTTGTCTAAATCCAATTCTTTTTGTGGTACGCTAGATGAACGTTTCCGCTTAGATTCGTTCCGCTTAACCTCTACTCCCCTTGCAGCAGTAGGGCTAATTGGGTCTTTGGAGGATTTTTTGTTTCCATGAATGGACGGTACTGATTTATGACCAAGTTGAGTACTTGGTAGTGTACGAACTTTAGTAGCGGAATCCTGCCTAATTAGGTCACTCAGTGAATTAGGTATCACCTCGGGAATAGATGGCATTTTACCTTCCCTTCCATGGCCAATTACTGTTTTTGGGATTGGTTTAGACGAGGGCAAATCTCCTGTGATTCTGCCACCTTTGGCCGCATCGAGTCCTGCTTTACGCATTTCTCGTTCATTCATCATTCTCGCCTTTTTAGGTCTACGTCTCTTAACAGTCTGAGCTTTTCTTGGACCTTTAGTTGCATCTGGTACAAGAGTAACCTCATTCCTTTCTTCAATAGTTTCAGTCAACGTAATTTCTATTTCTTCATTCTGTGATGGGTTGGTTTCGATAACTTGCAATTCTGTATCATTGGGTACCTCTATTACAATTTGATTATCTTCTTTAATGAATGAATCTGGAGTATTTTCTTCTAAATAATCGGCTAACTTGAGAAGTTCTTCTTCCGTAGGTGGTGCCATTAGTGGATGGTCGAGTAATGAAGTGGGATCGCTATTCCACAGTTCGATAGTTTCAGATTTAAGATATGGTGCTGCTCTAATTAAGTGGGCTGCTTCTGATTTACTCCATGCCTTCTTGTCGAATGATATTAACAAACAGTCATCCTCAAAACGCATTCTATCTCCCAACTCTCTAACCATTTCTATTACTGCAGCAGTACCACAAATATTGGCTAGGTATTCTAGTCCATCAAGCAATAATACCGCCCTCAAATTTCCTTCTAAGAAACCATACACGGTTCCTTTTATTGCATCGATATCGACGTATTGAACACCTTCAGCTTCTCTCTGAGATAGCCATAAACAATCTTCGGGCGGTAGTCCATAATTGACTACCAAATCTTCTCTGGTCTTACGGCTGATTACAAGAAGAGGTTTTCCGTGTGCTTTCAAATTAGAAGCAAGGGTGAATATCGAGTCACTTTCATTTGAATAAACACTTCCCGGTTTCAATAATTTACCTCTTGTTGCTAATTTGTTTACCATTGAGGCTGCCTTAGTTTTGATAAATTCTGGTGCTTCAGTTGAAGCCTCAATAGTTGGTAGTTTGCTTGACCTAGTCCAACTATTGGAATGACTCCCCATACTCTGCCACCATTTTGAGTTCTTACTCTCTTCTGGCGAATCAATAATCAATTTAGCAGTGGGATGCAAATCCAAGATTCGATAGACGTCTACGCCTTCAACCAGTTGGAGGACACAATCTAATTCCAAACAATCTGTTTCGATTTCAATCAGGGCTTCCAATCCTTCCAATATTGCTTCAGATTCGTGAATAGCTGCAGTTATGGTGCCATTTGAAACAACAACTTGACCAACTCTTGGCATTGACTCGATAGGTGTTCTTTCACACCTAATGTATCCTTGGGAATTGAGCTTAATCATCTCATTGACAAGGGTGGCGAGAACGCTGGCGCCACCTCGTCTTTCTTCGATAATATTACCTCGTGGCAACTCGACCATGCGCACCCCTACGGGGTGGTTCGTGTTTCCACCCTTCTTGAATGGTGGGGGTCGAAAATGCAAAACAACGACGGTTTCATGTCCTAAGTGCCCATCGCCAAAGCATGGACGTACCACGTGGCTTGATTCCATTTGGAAAAACTCCACTAGGTGCGGAACACTCAAGTTCCACTATTAAGAACCATTCAATAAATGCAATTCTGGTCTCAGCCCTCATATTTGCTGTATTATTTTGGTTTGCTAATATAGTAGTAGTTATCTCAATAATTCTCATTACAGATGTATTGATTATTCTGCGATTCAAAAATCACTATACAGTTCCATTGGCGGTTAACCTCAATCATCCATTTATGGAATCTAGTTCAGTAGCAGATTCTGAAATAATGGTCAAGTTTTCAGATAATTGGATAAATCCAGGAATAAATCGTCTGAAGTTAGTAAAAGATCCATTGACTGGATGGAATGTCCACAAACAGGATGAAAGTATGTCAATTCTATCCGGGTGGGATTCTAACCTTAGTGAGAAGGCTTTGAATCGCCAATTGTCGATAATAAATCAAGCAATATCCCTTAATAATGCAATCAATGAATCGAATGATGAATTTGAAGACGCCAGAGACCGAGAGTCTCAAGATTCAACATTGCTTGAAAGAGAGTGGCTGCCTGAAGATGAAATTGATGTGCAAGGGCCATTGTCTCGGATGTTTTCTTCAGAGTGATAATTGAGCCAAATCTTAACTCATCTCACCGTACCTTCAAATGTGCAATCCGTCGACACCATTCTATGGGCACAAGTGCCGCATGGGATGAACGAACGGGTTCACTAGGTGAATCTCAACGTGAAATGCTGACAGGAGGGGGACTCTCGAAGCGCTTTTCACGACTCCCATTATGGCTTTCTCATCCTTCGAATATTGGTGCCTTTTACGGTTTCTTGGTATCTCTTGCCTTGATTTTGCCTTACTATATGACTGAAGAGTTTTGGCTCCCTCTATGGATACTTCATGCTAGTTTGCTAGTTTTTGCTACTGCTTTCCTAGGACTATTCAGTAGAATAGTAAACGCACTTACCAAAAGAATGCCGATGTCAGTTAATCGTAAACTCATGTACCCAATGCCTTTCATAGGATTCACTTTATTCACTTTGGTTCATACTGATTTGTTGGTATCTAATACATTCACTGAATATCTATCATGGACTCTTCTAATGATACCAGGTCCAATGTATGTCCACTTGGCATGGGCTCCTAGATGGAGACTGTTGTGCATGATTGAAGACGGTTCAAATCCCTTCGAGGGAATGCCACATGTAGAAGAAACTCGCAGTGAAGATGTTTCTGATGTTGCTGGAAATGATTCTGAGCTTATCGAAGTTGTAGAATCATTCGAGGAAGAATAAACTATACTTTCAATCGATATTCTGTGCAGTGACATTTCCAATACCTTGGCTAGAAATTTCATAGTAGAATCGCAATTCTGAGTCTGTATCAAATTCAGTTGTACCGCCATTTACGTTTGCTACAAATTCTACAGTCCAAACACCGCTGCCTCCTCCTTCAACCGAAAATTGATCTAGATAATCTTCTTCGGTTTCTGCGAATTCATTCTTAGGAAAATTGATGTTGGCATTCCATTCGAAAACTCGTTCCCAATTATTTACCGTCTCTAAACATTCGAATTCTCCTTGACTTGTTTCACCAAATAAATCAGTTTCTTCCGGTGGATTAAGTTTCCAACTTATTGAGTCTGGCTGTTCATTGGTCAAACTCGTTTGAGATTCATCACAGGTCAGCAATACCGTAAAACTAATCGGTATGGCATTTGATTCAGTATCTAATTCGAAAGTTAGTATCTCATTATCACCCATCGGTCTATCAAATTCAGAGTCGCCTATTGTTGAAATCTCAAAATCTAAATCCCATTTGTAAATACTAGCAGCCGCAGAGGATTTTGAATCAAACATTAATTCTCCCAAACCCATCCCAATTGATGATGTGATTAGCAATGTGACAATTGCGATAATTGTTGGCTTGGCAACCCAAGATTTGCTATCAAATTCAAAGTCCTTTATCGATTGATAATCATTGGTGGAATCAATGACAATAGGTCCATATTGAGCTGACAATATTGCAAAAATAGCGAATGGGATAATAATTGCAAAATAGTACCCAATAGCTGGGCTCCATGTTGTTAAAATTGTAGATGATGTGGTAACTGTTTGGAACTGAATCGGGGCAGGATTTACAGTAGTGACACTGTTAAATGATGACCCTAATTTACTTCCTGAAAGAGAAGGGGATATCTCACTATGGCTCACTTCATATTCCCAAGATGGGCTCAAATCTCGTAAATCGTTATCGACTTTTTGCGACATCTTGTCTTCGAACTCCCCAATCGCTCCAATTGAATATATCATTAATATAGATATTAGAATTAGTAAGATCCAACCATTGTTTGTACCCGATATTGCCGATGAAAATTTCTCAAAATATCTTTGCATTAGCATAAAAACACCAATAATGATTGCACAAATTAATGGCCAGCGTAATTCTAGCATAACTTCAGAAGAATCTGATAATTCCGAATGTTCTTTGTATGAATCATAAGAACTAGTTTTGTCCCCTTCGAATGAAGCATTACCCAATGCTGTGTCATTGTCAAATTGGATGTAAAATGGATTCATATTCCAAGAGAATTCGAATGAATACTCTGTAACATTAATCTCTTCCGAAGTTGAAATTTCAGAAGTTTGTACAACTTCCCATTCTTGGTTGATTGTTTGCCAGGGTGCAGCTACAGAACCGATAACCGATATGACCAAAATCATCCATGTTGAAGCCAATAAATACTTATTCACTAAACTAAATGTCTTCGAATCTTTAATCCAAATGGGTGCATCTTCAATCTCTAAATCCTCTTTGAGATATGAAACATTTGCAATGCCTCCAATCAATGCAATTGTTGAAAATACAAATAATGCTAACATCATGAAACCGGGTTCCCATTCCTGATAAACTGTAATTGATTCTTCATTTGTAACTGATTCGAACTCAATTGTGGCACTACCCCAAACCCCTTCATCAACATCCCAATCAAAATCAGAAGAAGCAATTTCATCTGAATAATCTGAAAGACCAGATGTAATGGTAAATACTGAGATTAACGAAATGACGCCTATGAATATCATCAAATATCCTTTAATGGAATTGAACGAAATGAATCTGTGAATGCTGATTTTTTCTTTTCTATTCATGAAACAAAACAAAATCAGAATGAAACATGACATAGTTATGAGTCCTAATCTTCCATCCAAAGTGTCGGCTGTTTCTGCGAACGCCGGGCCAGCTAATTGTTTGTATGAATAACTCTGACTATATTCTCCTCCGAAGTGGCTGCTATTATTCTCACCAAAAGTATCTCCACTTTGTTTTGTTTCGATTATCGTATCAGTATAGTATTCCGAACGAGATTTAATCTCATTGTCCATTTCGCTACTACTATTAGAAAACATTACTCCAGCAAATGCAGTTGTATGTAAGGTGATCAGAAAAATGATGAGAACTAGTGGCGACCAGTATGCGAAATTAGAGCGTTGACCCAACAACTTCTCTTTCCACATGTTGGCGACTTAATCTAATCAGTAATCTACTTTTACCCGGTTAGATAAGATTAATTTCTCTTCCTGCCTTTTCGAAAATCCGCAGAACTTCATCGAGATCGTCTCTTGATAATCCAGCCGACATTTGAGTTCTAACTCTTGCCTTATCTTTGGCAACCATTGGGAATACAATGGCTCCTGCCATTACGCCTTGGTCCAGCATTGCTTGAGACAACTCCTTCGCTTTGGAAGATTCTCCGCACATTACAGGGATAATCGGGGTAGTCGAAACACCAGTGTCGAAACCTAGAGATTGCATCTCTTTACGGAAATATTCGGTATTGTCCCATAATTTAGCGTGATGCTCTGGTTCATCCATCAATACCTCAACAGCAGCTTTCTGTGCTGCTGCAACGCCAGGAGGTTGCGATCCAGAAAGTAACCAAGAACGAGAATGGTTCAGTGCGTGCTTCCTAACGATTTCTTTACCGGCTAGAATTCCACCCTGTACTCCAAGAGCTTTCGAGAATGAACCTACTTCAAAATCAACTCTTCCCTGTAGTTTGAAATGGTCTACTATTCCTCTGCCACCATCCCCAAGCACACCTTCACCATGACAATCGTCAACCATCACCATTGCATTGTATTCTTCAGCAAGAGCGGTTAATTCATCAAGGGGGCAAATGTCTCCATCCATCGAGAACACCCCATCAACAATTACGAGTTTACGGTCTGCACCTTCGTATTCTTTCAGGATTTGCTCGAACGCCCCCATGTCATTGTGGGGGAAAACAGCCCTTTGCGCCTTAGTAAGTCTGACTCCATCAATAATCGAGCCATGGTTAAGTTCATCCGAAATTATCACATCTTGCTTGCCTTGAACTAAAGAGGGGATTAATCCTACATTTGCAGTGTATCCTGCAGAATAAATCAGAGATGATTCAACACCTTTGAACTCAGCGACTTTATTTTCTGCTTCAAGATGGATGTCCATAGTTCCAGCAATTGCTCGAACAGAACCACTTCCTGCTCCATATTTTCTTGTTGCTGCAATTGATGCTTCGACCACTTTAGGGTGCGTTGTCAAATTCAGATAATTATTTGCAGAAAGCATGATTGTAGGTTTCCCATCCATTGTACACCGGGGTGTATTAGCACTTTCAAGGGTTGGAGGTTGCCAAAGTAATGCTTGTTCTTCGAGTTGAGAGTAGCGTTCTTCCATCCAAGATAAGTCACCTGCCATGACCTGTCCATGGAGAGGTTCTACATCTTGTTTGCCCACTCACAAACAGTCATGAGTCAGATGCGTCTCGGCGGTCCATGCGCATCGACGGTATCGTCTCGTCAGGGCTAGGCCGAGCTCACATTTTCATGTCGCAACATCACTACCAAGATCAATTCAAAACCATAATCGGTAGAAGTGCTTGGCCGGGTACTCTGAACGTCGAAGTGAAAGGAGATTTCCTAATTAAATACAAGAAACTCAGAGTAACTGCAGGTCTGGATGAAGGGGAAGATAGTGAAATTGAATCTCACAGAATCAAAGGATTCGACAGAGATGGCGTTTCATTTGGTGGAGCCACTGCATTCCTAGGGAAAATAATCTGCGGAGAAGGGGAACATGATTGTGCAATCTTGATTCCTGACTTGACAAGACATGAAGATGTGGTTGAAGTGATTGCAGGAATCTTCTTGAGAGAGACTTGCAATTTAGAAGATGGCGATATGGTTAGTATTGTCCTTGAATAATATCGAATTGTCGTATAAGAATCTCTTTCTGCTGTTGCCGGCATAATTCTTGCCAACGTGAACTTGAATGGTCGGGCTTAGGGATGACAGGTTCAGTTGAATCAAGAGCAGGAATCTCTTCCCAAGATACTGACCATAATATCAACCAATCTGGCTCGGCTAATCCTAAATCAATTTCTGTTTGAGGATTATCTCTTGCTTCGATCACCTTCTCTACACTTTCGTAACCAGTAGTTACTGCATATATGGCATTGGCAATTCTTCTGACTTGATTCCAAATAAATGCTTCACCAACTATCTCAAAGCCAACCACACGCCCTGAGTTAATCCATGGTCTACATGTCTCAACAACACGAGTAGTAGAGCGGTTTGTCTCTCTGCGGCAGAAGTTATCCCAATCGTGTTCACCTTCAAACAATGAACAAAGATGTTTGAAATCCTCAAATTTTGGCTCGACCCAACCTTCCATGCACTCCATTCTGTAACGATAAGTTCGGTGTAATGCCCTCCTTGGACTCCAATCGTCACTAACTTGCCTAGCATCAAACAGAGAAATAGTGTCAGGGATTTGATGCCCTACAGCCTTCATGAAACCAATTTCACCCATTGCATCCCAGCGGTTTTGGTCAATATCAATGAATCCGCCATTTTGACGAACATGGACGCCTGAATCTGTTCTACTTGCCATGGGAACTGGCATTCTTTCTTGAGTCCATTTCAACTTCTTCTTGAAAATATGCATGAACTCACCTTGAACAGTAGGAACATCCGGTTGAACTTGACTACCGTGATAGCAATCGCCATAGTGGCCAAAGCGGAAGGCTATTCTCGCCTTCCCCATTCTGATTCACCTCAATCTTCACGAGAGAGCATTTCAATTGCGTCTTCAGGACTGTATCCTAATCCGCCAACGGACCAAATGAGTGCCTGTTTGAGCCATGGCTGTACCATTGGGTTTTGCTTAGTAGGGTCCATAACTTCAATTGCATCAACGATGTTTCTACTAGCGTTAAACAGTACTTCGTCGACAGGAATATCTTCAATTTCCAGTCTTCGAGCGTAGCGTTGGAATTCTTTAACAGCAACAGGTATCCTTCTGCATTCAAGAGCGAATGTGGCGAAATCACCTATGTACTCGACATTTTCTTCATCCATCTGCATAGCTTTTTTGTACGCCATCATGATCTTTCCACCTGGAATCACGTCATCCTGTGCTTCGGTGTTTTTCATGTTTGCAAATTCGGCGTACATATGGTGAACTTCTGCATTTGTTTTGTGGGCTGACATCAAATCATCGAGTTCTGCAATGGCGCCATCAAGGTCACCGTTACGCAATTTTTCAATCGGTCCTTGGAGTACTTTGTCATCGCTCATATCGTCGCCTCTAATTCGTGGGCATGCTTACAGTTCTTGAAACCTATGTGGGATTACTGACTTTCTGCAATCTGGTCTTTCAACTCATTGAGTATACCTGATTGGCTGTGTCGCTGATGCATTTCATTCAATAGATTTTCAACAGATTTCCAATTTGTTATACAAAAGAATGAAAACTTTGGGTCAGGTAAATCGATTTTACGTGTTCTCTGGTATGTTATGAATGCGAACATTCTCTTGAAAATACTGCGAGTAACTTGTCCTTCAACTGTATTTGAGTCTCCTCCTGAACTTGGACTTCCAGAGGTTCCAGCAGAAATTGACATAGCCTCTTCGCCAATTCCTAATTGGCTACCTGTGTCACAAATGATAGTATTGTATCCTAGCATTGCACCCATGAATGTTCTTTGTGTTCTGATCTCATTGATATTATCGAAAAGAATTCTCCTACCGTCTCCCGGGATGAAAAGGTGCTGAGTAAAAATCACTCTGTGATTTGTGATAGCATAGTGAAAACTCCTCTGGTAGAATATCGTCAATGCCACGAATAGAATCGACCAAAATAGTCCGAATGCAAGATAGTGGAAATTGTCCAGAGGAATAAATCCACTTTCAATAATCCCTAACGATTCCATGATATTGTCTATGCTAAGAATCATTGGCGTGAATGCAACTAATAGAAGATACATTGTACTCCACTTTCCACTGGTTGAACCATTTAACATTCTGTTAAACCAAGCGATTCCGAGCATAACAAATACGAAGCCAAAGTTTCCTACTTTTCCGAAGGTGATTATTCCTTGCATTATGGTTGAGAATGTCGAACCATCTCCATCCCAGTCAATCTCAAACATCCAATGAGCAAATAATACCAGTAAAGCAACACCGTACATTGGTGTGAATGCGAATATTGATGGCTTAATATCCTGAAGTATTTCTTCGTCGTTTGTAAGTCTGAATTTCTGTTTTAATGATTCAGAAGTATCTACAGTTGCTTCTTTAGTCGCCTCTTCTTCAGGAGTGCTTTCAGCGATTTCTTCTTCGACAGGTGGTTGTTCCTCATCAGACATAATGACCCTTCCTAATTGCTAACGACACATAGACGATGATGAACCTTGCGGCGATTTTGTTAGTGAAGTAGCCCCCATGAGTGTTCTGCATTACCACGAACTACTCCCCAATCACTACGATTCCTAACCCCTATTTCGTCATCAATTTCTAATCTGGTTACATCTAAT
>Ga0206677_10003554_pt1 | contig 13066 bp, 15 predicted proteins | sample M130m12015metaG_FD_155475 | JGI IMG/M metagenome (GOLD analysis project Ga0206677, IMG submission 155475) | Ammonia-oxidizing marine archaeal communities from Monterey Bay, California, United States - M1 30m 12015 | ecosystem: Environmental > Aquatic > Marine > Intertidal zone | place: USA... | reverse complement strand
AAATAGTCTTATTAACGTGGATTATATGCTTATATTTACTAGTAAATAAATCATAAGAATGATGAAACTAAAGGTTGCTTTAGCTCAAATTTCTCCTGTTTGGTTGAATAAGAATAAAACCCTTGACAAAGTAAAAACTGCGATGCTTCAAGCATCCAAAGAAAAAGCACAGCTTATTGTGTTTGGAGAGGGTCTTTTACCTGGGTATCCTTTTTGGTTAGCCCTAACCAATGGTGCGAAGTGGGATTTGAAAATAAATAAGGTTTTGCATGCCCATTATGCTCAAAATTCGGTCAACATAGAAAACGGAGATTTGGATGAAGTTTGCTATTTAGCAAATCAATATAAAATGGCAGTTTATGTAGGTGTAATAGAACGTGCTTCAAACCGAGGGGGGCATAGTCTCTACTGTTCTTTAGTATTTATAAATGATCAAGGAATTATTTGTAGTGTTCACAGAAAATTACAACCTACATATGATGAACGTTTAACATGGTCGCCAGGTGACGGTAATGGACTACAAGTACACTCTCATAAAGGTTTTACATTAGGAGGTCTGAATTGTTGGGAGAATTGGATGCCCTTGCCAAGAGCCGCATTGTATGGAATGGGTGAAAATGTACATTGTGCAGTGTGGCCGGGGAGTGAGCATAACACTAAAGATATCACTCGATTCATTGCAAGAGAAAGTAGATCTTATGTGATTTCTGTTAGTGCTTTGATGACAAAAAAAGATTTCCCAGAAGACACTCCTTATCTTGAAGAGTTGTTAGCTGCTGCACCCGATAATTTAGCGAATGGAGGCTCTTGTGTAGCAAATCCAGATGGAAGCTGGCTTGTTGAGCCAATCATTAATTCTGAAGGGGTTTTTTGTACTGAAATTCATTTAAATCGCATCTATGAAGAACGTCAAAATTTTGATCCCTCTGGACATTATTCTAGACCCGATGTAACCCAGTTACACCTCAATCGCGAACGACAATCTACCCTGAAAATCAAAGATTAATTTCGAACAGTTTGAAAATGAAACATAAACTATTTTCAGAATTTAAAAGTAGTACAAATCAAGAAGTCTGGTCTCAAATTCAAAAGGATTTAAATGGCTTAAACTTAAAATCTACCTTATGTTGGCAATCTTTGGATGGTATTACAACGCAGCCTTTTTATGAACGCCCCAATAATCATTCAAAACGAATCATAAATTCATTCCCTGACCAATGGAATACTGCACATACTCTAGATGTTGAATTGGATATTGAATCCATAATTCACTCGTGTAAAGCCTTTGTAAAATTCGATACTGAAGTAGTTTTTTTAAATCTAAAGAATGAAAAAATATTGTTTAAAAATCTTTTTGAAGCGCTTAAACATTTTCAAATTAAAATTTATTTTGTCTTTCATTTTATTCCAAAGCGAAAACTCCTTGAGGAGGTGGAGTCAAACTTTTTGAACCAAAACAATCGCTTTTTACTTTTTGATCCGATAGCTAGCCTTGCCAAAACAGGAGATTGGATGACAGATCAAAAAACTGATATGGAACATTGGAGTCAATTGATTCATAACAGTAAGCTAAGCACACCAATCTATGTAGATGCACGAATTTATCAAAATGCTGGAGCTACTATTCCGCAGCAACTTGCTTATGGTATGAGCCAAGCGGTAGATTACATAACTCTGATAGAATCTTCATCAATTGATGAGGTCGAGATTCTTTTTCATCTAGCGATGGGAAGTAATTACTTTTTTGAAATAGCAAAAATTCAAGCATTAAAAACTGTTTTTAGTCAAGTATTGTCTATTTACAATTTTCGAATAACATTCAAGATCATTGCAGAGCCCTCAAAACGAAATATGACACTACAAGATTACAATAATAATATGCTTCGTACAACGACAGCAATGATGGCAGCAATATTGGGGGGAGCTGATTTCATCAATAATTTAGCCTACGATTCTATCATAAACCCTCCCAATAATTTTGGAGATCGTATTGCACAGAATCAATTGCTTATCCTAAAAAATGAAAGTTATTTTGATCAAGTCACCAATCCCATAGAAGGCTCGTATTACATAGAAAAATTAACGGAAGAATTTGCTGAATTGTCACTCAAACAATTTAAGTATTTAGAAACAAATCAAGGTTTTTTGAATGCACTACTTCATGGAAAAATCCAAAAAGAAATTCAAGACTCAGCCGATAAAGAACAATTGCTTTTTGATTCAGGCGATCTGGTTTTGGTTGGAACAAATAAATACCATGATCCCGAAGCACCGAAAACAAAAACCACCCTTCAGCCCAAAAGAACATTAAAAGTTGGTATTATAAAACCGATCATTGAAAAACGGTTAGCAGAAAAAATAGAAAGCTTATGAAGAATAATCGAAAGAGCTTCATGGACATTGAGCTTCCAAAAAATTCAAAAGGAAAAGAAAAGTCATTTTCAGATGTTTTTTTTACTGCTGAGGGAATTGCAATTCCAAAGACAACAACATCAGACGAAGAAGCTCTTGAACACCTTGGTTTTTCTGCAGGAATACCTCCTTTTTTGAGAGGGCCATACAGTTCTATGTACGTAAGACGACCTTGGACTATTCGTCAGTATGCTGGCTTTTCTTCAGCACAAGAAAGCAATGCTTTTTACTTAAAGAATTTAGCTATGGGACAAAAAGGGCTTTCCGTAGCTTTTGATTTGCCCACCCACAGAGGATATGATAGTGATCATGAGCGTGTAGAAGGTGATGTAGGAAAAGCTGGAGTTGCAATTGACTCCGTAGAGGACATGAAAATATTATTTGATAAAATACCTTTGGATAAAATGTCAGTTTCTATGACTATGAATGGAGCAGTTCTTCCAATAATGGCATTTTACATTGTAGCTGCTGAGGAACAAGGAGTCGCTCCAGAGAAGCTTTCTGGAACCATACAAAATGATATTTTAAAAGAATTTATGGTACGCAATACTTACATCTATCCTCCGAAACATTCCATCAATATTGTATCAGAAATTTTTAAATACACAGCAAAACATATGCCTAAGTTTAACAGCATTAGCATCTCGGGGTATCATATGCAAGAGGCAGGTGCAACGGCTGATATTGAATTAGCCTACACCCTTTCAGACGGTCTGGAGTACATAAAAACTGGACTCAAAGCAGGCTTGTCTATTGATGATTTTGCGCCAAGACTTTCCTTTTTTTGGGGAGTAGGCATGAATCATTTTATGGAAATAGCCAAAATGAGAGCAGCAAGAATACTGTGGTCAAAAATAGTGAAACAGTTTAATCCAAAAAATGAAAAATCACTAGCATTGCGAGCGCACTGTCAAACCAGCGGATGGAGTTTAACGGCTCAAGATCCTTTTAACAATGTAGCTCGAACGACCATAGAGGCAATGGCAGCAGTTTTTGGAGGTACTCAAAGTTTGCACACCAATGCCTTGGATGAGGCAATAGCCTTACCTACAGATTTTTCAGCACGAATTGCTCGAAACACCCAGCTCTTTTTACAAGAAGAAACTCAAATTACAAGAACCGTTGATCCTTGGGGAGGAAGTTACTATGTAGAACAATTGACTCATGATATTGCTCAAAAAGCATGGGAATTGATGGAAGAAATTGAAACTTATGGAGGAATGACTCGAGCCATTGAGGCTGGAATTCCTAAAATGAGAATCGAAGAAGCAGCTGCCAAAAAGCAAGCTCGAATTGACAGTGGTCAAGATTTGATTGTTGGTGTCAATAAGTATGAGTTGGAAGAAGAAGAGCTTCTTTCCTTCTTGGAAGTAGATCAGATTAAAGTTCAGCAACAACAATTAAAACAACTAAAAGAGCTTAAAAACACAAGAAGCAACACCAAGGTAAAAGAAGCTTTGGAAGTACTTGAACAAGCTTCTCAGGATTTGGTTTCAGGGAAAAATTCAACAGAAAATTTATTGGAACTGTCAATTATTGCTGCTCGAGAGCGAGCTACCTTGGGAGAGATAAGTAGCGCATTAGAACATTCTTTTGGTCGTTATCAAGCCAAAATTCAGAGTTTTACAGGTATTTATTCCAAAGAAATTAAATATGATGATGATTTTAAGAAAGGAAAGAAATTGACCCATCGTTTTTATGAATTAAACGGGCGTCGACCAAGAATAATGATTGCCAAAATGGGTCAAGATGGACACGATAGAGGAGCAAAGATAATTGCAACTAGCTATGCAGATTTAGGCTTTGATGTTGACATAGGTCCGCTTTTTCAAACCCCACAAGAAGCAGCAAAACAGGCCATAGAAAATGATGTTCACATTCTTGGAATTTCTTCTTTAGCTGCGGGGCATAAAACCTTAGTTCCAAAAGTCATCAAAGAATTAAATCGACTGGGGCGTGAAGATATTGTTGTAATTGTTGGAGGTGTAATTCCGCCACAAGATCATGACTTTTTAATTGGAGTAGGAGCTAAGGGAGTTTATGGACCGGGAACTAAAATTAGTAATACTGCAGTTGAGGTTTTATCATTTTTGATGGATGCTTAGCAATTCTTTTGAAATAAGTTCTCAGAGGAATTGTGGTTTTCAATAATGTTTAAATTAAAAGAGCCTTTCAACAGAAAGGCTCTTTTTGTTGCTAAAGCTTTAAGGATTCACTAAAAAGGGCGATAATTCCCTTTCAAAAAAACATTTGCATCTTGTTCTTCAAATTCTGAAGTTTCTTTGTTGTAATGAAGTGTTTGGTTAGGAAAACGACCTGCAATAACTCCTAAAAGAATTGTTTCTGTCAGTCTGGATGCATATTCAAATGGTGCAGAACAATCAGATTTCCCTAAACAACTATCTACAAATTCATGATAATGTTTTGGAGATTCACTGGCATAATCTCGAATGGGTTCTCCCAAAATTCCCTCTGGGTCATAATCTTCAATTTTGTAGTTTGCATAAGAATCTCCTTCTATGAGTTTTGGAAGTTCCATAAAATGAGGTAAAAGTAAACGTTTGCCATTTTCCCCAATAAACATTGCGCCTTGATCAGGAAGCGACTCTCCATTGGGTAATAGCAATTCATCTGTAATTTCTGGTCCATCAACACCATCATACCACAACCATTCAAAATGATCTGTAGTGTGAGCGGTCCCATCAAAGGTGTAACGAACAATATTTCGTTCTGGATATCCATAGCCATTGAAAGGTCGGCACTGGTTAGTAATCGTATTTGGAACATCAAGTTCCAAAGCGTTGTAGGGGGTGTCAAAAATATGAACTCCCATATCCCCCAGAGTAGCACAACCATAATCCATTAACTTTCTCCAATTACCAGGATGATAGTATCCTTCTTTGTAGTCACGTTCTTGAGAAGTGCCCAACCAAAGATTCCAGTCTAGATTTTTTGGAATGGGATCAGAACCCGCTGGTGCTGGCCCATCGTACCCCCAATTTTTGTTTGACCATGCAATTACTTTGCTAACCTTTCCAATAATTTCCCCTTGAACAAGAAAAGTAGCTAATTTGTAATCATAAAATGAGTGAACTTGAATACCCATTTGGGTAATAAGATTTTTTTCATTTGCAACTTTTCGCATTTCTCTAGATTCAGAAACGTAATGTGTTAGGGGTTTTTGACAATAAACAGCTTTATTTTTTTCCATTGCCAGCAAGGATACTGGGGCATGGGTGTGATCGGGAGTAGATACTACTACTGCATCGATTTGATCTGAAATTTGATCGAACATTATTCGATAATCGCTGAAAATTTGAGCCTTAGGGAACAACTCACTAGCTACTTTCAGTGCATTGCTGTCAACATCACATAAAGCAGTTACAACAACATTTACATGGGATGCAATTGCTTTTAAATCTTCAAGACCCATATTTGATATCCCGATATGTGCTGTATGCAGCATTTGTTCAGGTTTTGCGCAAGACCATGTAGATAATGGAAGGACTGAGGCTCCAATGGCTAAAGAAGCAGTTTTGATAAATTCTCTTTTTTTCATTTTACAATTGTTTTATTTTAATATTTCTAAACCAAAGAGGACTTCCGTGATCTTGAAAACCTATTAATCCTTTTTTATGTTTGCCATAGTCTTCAGCAATCTTCCATTTACCGTTACTTTTTTTTGTATTCCACTCCTCTGACCATGGTACAAAAGTCAATAATAATTCACCGTTAAGCCAGTGCTCAACTCGTTCGGGGGTAAAAATAATTTTGCTGTTGTTCCATTGACCTGCAGGGTTAAGGTTTTTCTTTGTGGGTTCCGGAATATGCATGGCATAATCAGCTCCAGTTGATTGGAGGGGTTGTAAGTCCTGTGGGTTTTCAGTTATGCCAATACTTTTGTTGTATTCCGTAATGTCATGAAAATCGGTGTAGTGTTCATCATCGATTAATTGATATTCAGGGGCCACCTCTGGAAGACCTTCATAACCTTCCACGATGTGATAAAAAATTCCGCTATTCCCACCAGGAGGAATTTTCCATTCAACATACAGTTCAAAATTATCAAATTCTTGAGCCCCATAAACGATATCCCTACTTCCTTTGTAGTCATAGTCTTGTTCTAAAATCATTTCAGTGCTGAAAGTCAATACACTATCAACAATAGCCCATCCAGGGGGTAGACTTTCCTCATTGTAAGCTTTCCAGCCATCAAGTGAGCTTCCATTAAAAAGAGAAATCCATTCTGAGGATTTTTTTTTGGAATTTGTTTTATTTTCTTTACAACTCACCAGCATAAAAGCTGCTATGCTCAAAAATAAAAATTGTTTCATCTTATATGTTTTTTAATTTTAAATTTCTCCATTTTACTTTTATTCCTCCTCCAGAATGAATTTGAAGGGCAATACCTCCTTTACCTTTTCCAATTTTATCATCTTCTATTTGAACCATTTCATTGCCGTTCAAATAAGTTGTTACTCGGTTGCCCTTGACCTTAATTTTCATTTTATTCCAAGCTCCCATTTTTAGGTATCGGTCTTTTGAAGGATCAGGTTTTATAAGCCATCCTCTTCCATAAGATTCATAAATACCACCAGTATGCAAACTTGGAGGAGCAACCTCAACTTGCCATCCGTTAACTTTGGTTCCTTCCACAGTTGAACGAAAAAATACACCACTGTTTCCGTCTTCTTCTTGTTTAAATTCGAGTTCTAGTTCAAAATTATCAAAATGTTCTTTAGTAGATAAGTACCCATATTCTTCGTCTGGACCACTTTCACAGACTAACTCTCCGTTTTCAACATACCATTTTTCTGTACCGTGAATTTCCCAACCATCGAGGTTTTCACCATTAAATAAATTTATCTGCGCCTTAATAGGCTCTGCTAAAATTAAAAGAACAATAAGTATAAAAATTTTTTTCATAAAAATCTGTTTTAAAGTCTAATGTATAATTTATTTTTGAAAAGTAAGTAGGTAGGTATGTAAATAACAAACCCATAAAGCAAGGCATAAATTAATGAAACGAACTTAGCTGGAAAACCCAAGTTTATGAAAGTATTCATAAACATATCATTAATTGCTATGGGTAGAAAAAAGTCACTGTAAAAAAATGAAACTAATATGCTTGATAGTGCATATGCAACAATTGGGTTTACTCCAAAGGCCAAGGGTATTTTTAATCCTTTTTTTATTTTTTTCTGATCTATGTAGTAGATGCAGGTACCGAGTAACATTGCGCTTATCCCTGCTGTGATTAAGGTAAATGAACTTGACCAGAGCGACTTGTTGAAAGGGAAAATATAGTGAACCATAAAACCGGAAAATCCTAGAATAAATCCGTAAATCATCAATTGATCCAAAGATTTACTTTCCTTGTATTCTTTAAGTATTCCTGCTGCACTCATACCAAATAAGCCAGACGCAATTGCTCCCATAGTACTTAAAATGCCCTCTGGATCCCATGTTTTTTGCCAAAGTATACCAGGAAGTAGTTGGGAATCAATGTAGTTTGCCCAATTCATCATGGGTTCAGATAAATCAGGTTTTCCAATCTCAGGCACTGGAATAAAAACCATAATAACCGTGTAAATGGTTAAAAGCAAAACTCCCAAGAAAAGTTGGTTGCTTTTTTTGGTAAAAATAAAAATCGTTGCACATATTAAATAAACGACCGAAATACGTTGTAAAACACCTGCATACCTGATGTTCGAAAAATCAAACTCAGGCCAAACCCACAGCAGTAAACCAACCAAATAAATTTTAATAGCTCTCCCTAAAATTTTTTTAAAAAGTTTTTGTTTAGAATCTACAATTATTCGTTTTTCCAAGGACAACACTGTAGATATCCCTAAAATAAATAAGAAACTTGGAAACACTAGGTCTGTAGGGGTAAGACCGTTCCAGTCTGCATGCAATAGTGGGGGATAAACATGCGACCAGCTTCCAGGACTATTTACAATAATCATCAAAATAATAGTAAGACCTCTGAGAACATCGAGAGATTGTAGTCGTTTTTTGGCATCCATTTTACACTTTTTAAGTATAAAAGATAAGAAAAAAAACAGAAGTATATGTTTGTCTAAGTCTAATTTTTACAATCTACAGATTTGATAATCTTATTTTATATTTTTAAACCTCCAAAAAAGTACTCCAAAAAGGGATTTGTTTTACCTTCAGTACGTTTTTCATGATATTTGATTTGCAATTTCACAACATATTGATTTTGAATTTTACAAAAAAACATACAATTTATTATTGTATGTTTTTTTATATCTTGTATTTAATAAAATTGATGTGATGAAAAAACTATTATTCTTAATGATTTTGATTCTAGTTTCTTGTGGAGGCGGATATGGAGACGATACCTATGTAGCCCCAGAAACTCCAAAAAATTCTGGGAAAATATATTTTGAGGACAATCATTGTAAATGCCCAGATGCTAGCGTGGGTGACAAAGATGTGATTAATGGAAAAACTTATTTAGCCGTAAACAATTCAACAATTAAAGATGAAATTACACGTGGGAATTTTAATTTATGCACAACATTAGTTACGGAAATGTCAGGCTCAGGAGTTTCATTAACAAACTTTTTTAATGATAATTCATTTAATTCTGACATAAGTTTTTGGGATGTATCAAACGTAACAAATATGGATGGTATTTTCTTCCAAGCAAGTCTATTTAATCAAAATATCAGTGGTTGGGATGTGTCCAATGTAACCAACATGGGGAGTATGTTCAAGAATGCATCATCATTCAATCAAAATATTGGAAATTGGGACACCTCCAGTGTAACTAAAATGTTAGGGCTATTTTCAGAGGCAACTGCCTTTAATCAAAACATAGAGGGTTGGGATACTTCAAGCGTTACAAGCATGGATGGAATGTTTTATGAAGCATCTTCATTTAACCAGAACTTGTCAAGTTGGTGCGTGACCAACATTTCGGTCGAGCCACAGGATTTTGCTACTAATTCTGCATTAACTGAAGAAAACAAACCTGTCTGGGGAACTTGCCCACTCAATTAAGCTATTCGAATTCTATCGGTTGCTCCTTTTTTTAATATCTTGTTGTTTTAATAATATAACTATATTAACATGAAAAAGATTAAAGAAACAACAATCGGTACTTTTGCTGCAATTTGTTTTGTAGTGATCATCTCAGGTTTCACTACAACTTATCAAACAGAACAAACAACTCCACCCGTTTACGAATTTGAAATGGTAACAGTTATAGAATCTCTAATTCAAAGCGGATTAGGAAGATCAAGAATGATTTCAGAAACTGAAAACGTAAATTACAGAGAAGCGACTACCATAAGAAAGGAAGATGGTGAAAAAGATAAAAGCAAAAAAAAGCGCTCTGAAATAAGAACTCAGGCTTTTGAGGAAACAAAATTGTTAAACTTTTATAATGTTGCTGGAATACGATTCAACAATATTGCTACCAATGATGCAATGGTACGTTCAAAGCTTAATGAAATGTCAACTCAAGGTTGGGAATTGTTTACTGTCACATCGGGTGTTGAGAGTGCTGATAAAGAAAGAGATGCTATTTTTATTACTCGATACATTTTCAGAAAGGCTAAATAAACAGCTGTAGAATTTAAAAATTTCCCAAAAGTAATACCCCTTAAAAATACTTTTAAAAACTACTTTTATTAGTATTAAAATAAAAGTGATTTTAAAAAAGTAGTATATTTATAAAAATCTAAATTTAATTAAAAATGAAAAAATTACTCGTTTTAGCACTGATAACGCTTTTTGCCTCATGTGCACCTCAAGGCTCTCATCCTGATTTTGACAAAAATGTTGAAACAATCAAAACACTATTCGCTCTTCAAGGTACTGAGGCTGATCTTGACGCTCAACTTGCTTTAGTTCATGAAGATATTGAGTGGCAACCTGCCTTCCATGGTTCTGCAAAAATTGGAAAAGAAGCTTACAGGGATTATCTCAAAGGGTGGCACGATGTTATGGAAAATGTAGTTTATACACCCGAAAATTATTTACCTGGTGTATCTGTTGAAACTTCTTTAGCAGATGGGAGTGTCCGATCATATGGTACTTGGAGTGGAACACATTCTGCCTCTGGAAAAACATGGGAAATGATATCTTATCACACTTTTGATTTTAAAGATGGAAAAATAATTGCTGGTGGGGATTATTTTGATGCAGGAGGCTTGATGGCTTCTCTTCAACCAGAACCCGAAGCAGCTGAGTAATAATTCAGTTTTCAACAAAATCAAAACCATAAAAAAGCCTTCTTTAAAGAAGGCTTTTTTATTTATTATCTATTTTTTATCGATGAATTTTATTTGTTGGTATAATTTTTCATTTTAATTTGAGCACTTCATCTAAATTCATTGAAAATTAAAATAAAATGAAAGACAACTATTTTTATCTCGTTTTTATATTTCTTTTTTGCTTCAATTTAAACCTCAAAGCCCAAAATGAAGCTGATGAAGAAATTCAAATTAAGGTCAATGAAGCTATCAAAACTTTAGATTGGGGGAGGGTTAATGTGGTTGAACAGTTATTCGAACACAAAATTTAAAAAATCATTCATTAGCCTTAGCGAAATACAACAAAAAAGTGTTCTTGATAAAATTGCTTTTCCAGATCCTAATCTAGATGAGCAGCGGCATGAAGTTCAGTTTTTCTCATTATTGCGAAATCTTGTACTTACAGGTTACTTTACCTCCGAAATAGGAATTTCAGAAATTGGATATGTAGGAAATATGCCCAACGTGTGGGATGGAGTTCCAGAGGATATTTTGGATAGTGTAGGGATGGAATATGATCCAGAGTGGATTGGTAAATGCATAGATCAGTCCAAACGCAACGAGACTGCAGAATGGGATGAAGAGGGGAATCTGCTAACTTAGTCACACCATTTTTTTTTAGTATATTCAAAATATTTAAATACAGATTATGAAAAATATAATTTTAGTTTTCTTGATTCTTTTCGTTTGGGCTTGTGATGAACCACAAAACAAACAAAAGGCAAAACAAGAAAACGATTGGGTACTTATAAACCCCAATCCAGACAAAATAGAAGGTTGGTTTTTCCACAGAAATAAGGGAGAAGATAACGGCTGGTCTATAGAAAATGGAGTGATGACATACGATGCGTCAAAAAACATATCGGGACTTGATAGCAGTATTTTGACCAATGATCAATACTATAATTTTGAAATCTCTTTTGATTGGAAAACAGCAGCCTATGCTAATAGTGGTTTTCTTTGGGGAGTTCGAGATATTGAAGGATTAGATCAGACCTATCTCACTGGAAGGGAAATTCAAATAGTCGATCCACAAGTATATGAAAGCATGCCTGAGGAACAAAAGCACAATGCTGGTGCACTTTTTGATATGCTAGCCCCGAATCAAAAGGTATCTCTTCCTATGAATAAATGGAATTCCTATTTGATTCGAATAAATTATGATGAAAATCTCGGAGTTTTGGTGTTTAATAATACTGAGGTACTACGTTTCCCTCTTAAGGGCGAGGATTGGAATCAATTGGTTCAAGAGAGTAAATTTAAAACCTGGTCTGAATTTGGCAAATACGAAAAAGGACACATAAGTCTTCAAGCCCACGGACCTATGGACGATCAATATGAAGGAATAACATCTTTTAGGAACATAAAAATCAGAAAAATTGATTAAATAAATTATTTTTTTGTTCCCCTTTCTATTCAATCCAATAATTTTAGAGTTTGTATGGTGGTAATTTATTAAATTACACCTAATGAAAATCAAGAATATGGGTGGAAATTTATTTTGGAATAAAATGATGGGACTTTCTGGTATCCTTGGAGGTTTGATTTTATTTATTGGAGACATGTTATTGTATTATGGACCAATTAATACAAACTTTTACCTCAATATGGCTACGGTCTCAGATTTTAGAGTAATAGCAAGTGGGGTCTCTGCTCTGTTTGCCACATGGTTTTATTTGATTGGAATAGGGCATGTTTTTCATGCCTTTAAACCTACAAAGAAAGCATTGAGAACTCTTGTTTTAATTTGTTTTGGATGTATTTTGGTTTCTTATGGTATTGTGCATGGAGCCTTTATTGCAATAGCTACCTCTGCAAAATTATCAACTCAATTCAACCTTGATATAGAAGCAGCAATTTTACTCGCTAGAGAAACAAACCAAACCATGAGAATGTTTGTCTATCCAATTTTTGTACTCTTATCATTTATATTCATCTCTCAAGTTTGGAACAAAAATACACTTTACCCCCGTTGGATAATTCTTTTTTATCCCTTGATACCATTTCTGTTTCAAGACATAATTTGTAAACATATTCCAGAGAGTTTAACCATAATTGTTTGTGGTGGGTATTTAAATATTATTCTGATTATTTTCTTTACAGCATCTTCAATTGCTTTGTGGAATAAAAAATCTTGAACCGATTTTTAAACCCATAAAAAAACAAAATGAAATTTATTTAGATTTATTTATTTTGAGCGGGAGAACTTCACATTGCTGGTAATTCATCCATATTTTATCTAAAACGTTTAAAAAAACTTTAAAGTCATCTTCTTCAATATCTCTGTATCCCACAGATCGTAAATGATTAATAAAGGGGAGTAATTTTTTAATGGATTCTTCTCTTTTAAAACTTAAATATAATTT
>Ga0206677_10003551_pt1 | contig 13070 bp, 4 predicted proteins | sample M130m12015metaG_FD_155475 | JGI IMG/M metagenome (GOLD analysis project Ga0206677, IMG submission 155475) | Ammonia-oxidizing marine archaeal communities from Monterey Bay, California, United States - M1 30m 12015 | ecosystem: Environmental > Aquatic > Marine > Intertidal zone | place: USA... | reverse complement strand
GGTTTAGCTTTCATGCATGCTGCAGTAGAGGCTTTCGTGGACCAATATGCGTCCATTTGTTTAAACTCGGATAACGGCATCATGGGACTTCTTGAAATTGTCGAAGATTCACGAATTTCCCCAGATGAGAAGGCTGATTGTTGGGCAACCATAGAACGCTCAATCCATGCTGTTGCTGTTGAGGCGTCTTCTTCAGAAAAGAACAGTGATTTATTCACGTTGTGGACTGCGGTCCGGCAACGTAAACAGGCAATTCCATGGGAAGAAATGGCCAATTTAGAAGACACATTGATTGGTAATTGCACAATGACCAGGTTTGAAGTTAACCGCCATATGGAACTGATTGTCAAGGATCTCATTGTTGGAAACCGACGACAAGTCTCTGATCTCGCAGGCATGCTGAGTGATTTACGAAAGATTGGTGTCATCAACAAAGAACTCCATTCTGAATTAAAGAAGACGAAGGCCGGCCGGAACATCTTCACCCATGAGCATGATATGGATGCAGATTTGCCACACACTCTGGAAGCAATCAAGACGATGCGTTTGTTGGCAACCCTGACTGATCAAATTGAGGATCCTCGATGGGCAACAAAAGAAGAATATCAGAGTTTTTCCTGGAACTTTTCAGTGGAAGGAATCAATCAATATTTCAACCAGTGCCTCAACTTGGCTCAAACTTTTGGAAAGGAATACAGATTCTCTCAAGCCTTATGGTTTGAAAGTCTTCAATCTCGCCTCCCAGTTTCATATTCTGAGATTCCTTTTGAAGTGGCTAAAACTCTCCAAGACATCACCGATCTCAAATGTGGGCTTGAAGGTGATTTAATCAAAGAAAAAATCCTCAAAGAAGCAGCATCGGGATGGGCACAATCCCTTGAAGCCCCAATGCAATACGCAATACCCTCCGAAGTTATTGAAGCAAGCAAAGAACTTTCCAAACATGGTCTTGAGAAAGATGCGAAGAACATCGCAGAGGCTCTCTTGAAGCAAGTTGAAAAACCTACTACTCTCAAAGCTCTCCTCGATGAAGTGAACCATGCAGGTGAAACGCTCGAATTGATCACGCCCCAGAATGCAATCATTCGTTGGAAGCGAACCATTGAGAATAATGAGTTTATTGTTAAACTGGAGGATTTAGGTCAAGCAGAAGAAGATGCTTTGACTCGAATGGGGAAGACAAACACAGAGAATTTGCTCAAGAGTGCCCTCAAACAATGGTTTGGAAAGGATTACTCTCTTCAGTCAATTGAATCTGGAATTAAAGCAATCGATGGTTTCATTACAACAAACCCTGAGTGGGACCGTATTCTATCTCAACTCGAAAATTGGATGTCGGAACGGTGCAATCAAGTGCTGAATAAAGGTACTGAAGAGAACATGCTGGCGTGGCTTGAGAAGATGACAAATGAGACGCTTGAGACCACTAATCTAACTCGATTCAAAACCAAACTGCAAACTACTCTGATGAACCTCGAGCGCAAGATTGAACGGGCCAAGAAGAATAATGAAGGAAAATCAAAAACCAAGGCGCTGTCTAGAAAGAAAGGGAAGAAGAGCAAAGGAGGAAAGAACAAATGAGTTCAAGAGGCATGACACAAGCACAAGTTGAGGCTCGAAGGAGAGAGCTTGAGCGACAGCAAGAAGAAAGCAGGCGGAAAAAGGTCAAGCAACAAACCGCTGCTCTCGCACAGTCTATCGAACAAACACAGCGAACGCTTGCTGCAAGTGGAACTGCCGCCTGGGTGCAAGAAGAAATCCGTGAAATCATGGCTGCAGTGAACAAAGCCAAAGACACACCTGCTTCGGGAAATATTGACGCTGCATTCAATGAACTGAATATGCAACAAGCTAAATTATCCAGTCTGTCTGAGACCTCAAATCAACGACAAGACGCTTTACAACGGGAACAATGGATGGCTGAATCTGCAGTCATCGGGCTCAAACTCGAACTGGAAACTCGTATTGAAGACATTGAACGAACTGAAGCGCTTGAACAATTGAACACGCTTATACGAAGGACAAAGGATCTTTCGGCTACCGTTCAAAAGGGACAAATAAATGGATTGCAGCAACACATTGCTGAACTACGCCAGTCCGCTCTTGAAATTCATGAAAAGGACATGAAACAATCAATCGATGAAACACTTCGTCGAGAAATAGTCACTTCTTTGATGAAAGCCATGCGTGATTTAGGATTCGCTGTTGGAACACCAACAATTGACAAAAACACAGGCGGAGTAGTCTTAATTGGTACGCTTCCATCAAATCGAAGCATTCGATTTGAAATTAATCTGGATGGGCAAATGGAATTCGACATGAACGGTTTCCTCGAACGAAAATGTGCAGATCATTTAGACGAAGTGCTCGGGATATTGGAAACGAACTTCAGCATTACGACGGGACCTATCCAACATAACTGGAAAAACCCTGATAAAATATCTAAAGGAAGCAAAGGATTCCCTAGTGGCGGAAACACACGAACAATGAGAGGTGGACAATGATGAATGATACAGAATGGATACGAACACTTGAACGAGAATCTGGATTCCGACGATGCTTAATATTGTACGGAAATGTACGTGATCTATGGCCTTCAACAAACGGAAATCAACAGCGTTTATCTGAGCTTGTGATTGATACCCTTGCTGAACGATTTTCGCTGCAAGGTACTTGGGATGCAATCGATGGGTTACGGTTCTCAAAACAAAGCCATTTGACATTATTCACAGATATGATGGAACAAAATGCACCTTCAGAAGAAGGAGAAGAATACGACCTTGGCGAGCCTATAGCCAATGACATGTCCTCACTTGACAGTGGTTGTGTACAGGCACCTGCTGTTTACAGAGACCCTGCATTTGCATTTGATGCGATAAGGCAAGTTTTGACCACTTCATCTGCACAAAGACCGATGTTTGTCGTAGATTGGGGCGAACACCTCATCACTACTGCAAATCAGCAGGATTTGGATGAGCGAAGTCATCTGACAAAACTTGGAAAGGCCATTTCAGAGCAACCAATGAGTCAACTCCGAGGCACTGCATTAAACAATTCAACCGGTTTATTGGTAATTATAACCCCTACTCTTGGTACGCTTCCACCTCGTTTTTACAATCATGATGATAGAATTCGGATTGTCAATGTCCCCTCACCAAATCTTTTACAACGCAGAAAAGCAGTGGATAATCTCCGACAAGAGTTCATACTAAAATCTGGTCAAGAAGGACGAGATTCACTTCAACATTTGGCGGAAATGACTGACGGTATGTCTCTCGTTGACATGCGAAATCTTGCTGCATTATCACGACAAAGTCAAACTCCTCTTCCAGTTGAGGACCTGGTTAATCTTTACAGATTTGGAGAAAAGGAATCCCCTTGGACCCAACTTGATCAAGACCGTGTCGGACAGGCTGGAGAAATTATTCGCCAAAGAGTGAAGGGACAAGACGAAGCCGTTGATCGAGTGGTCACGATGATTATTCGTGCCTTCCTTGGACTTGCTGGAGTCCAACATTCTCGGCAAATGACCAAACCGAAAGGTACGCTATTCTTCGTTGGACCAACGGGTGTTGGTAAAACTGAACTTGCCAAAGCGATTGCGGAATTTATTTTTGGGGATGAGAATAATTGCATTCGTTTTGATATGTCTGAATTTAGCCAAGAACATGCTGATCAACGGTTGATTGGAGCACCACCAGGTTATGTTGGATTTGAGGAGGGAGGACAATTAACCAATGCTGTTGCAGAAAAGCCATTTTCAGTACTTCTCTTTGATGAGATCGAGAAAGCACACCCTCGTGTGTTGGATAAATTTTTACAAATCCTTGAGGATGGTCGTCTGACTGATGGGCGAGGCCAAACCGTTCACTTCTCTGAAACAGTCATAATTTTTACATCTAATATCGGCGCTAGTGATGCTGAACCGAGTTCAAACAGGGAAGCAACAAAGGCACATTTCCAGCAGGCGGTTCAAGGCCATTTCAACGATACACTTGGACGACCCGAATTGCTCAACCGGTTTGGAGATAATATCATTGTTTTTGATTTCATTAATGACCCTAGTATTCGTTCTGCTATCATGTCTGGAAAGCTAAGTGGAATCCGAGAACATCTCCTTGATCAATTCAATCTAGAACTCGTCTTGGATGAGGCCCACGTGCAGCAACTTGTAGGTGAAGGAAAAGTTAGTCATGGCGGTAGAGGACTGATCAATATAATCGAACAGAAACTGGTTAATCCGATGAGCCTATTCTTGTTTGACCATCTCCATCAACTCAAAGTTCGTCGATTAAAGTTACATGTTGGTGGAGATGGAAATGGAAATTCTGTATTCCGTTTGGAGGAGTAAAGACATGAGCGATATTCTCCTAAATGTGTCAGCAACGATGAGTAGAAGTCGTGCAAATGGACCTGGTTCACGAGCTGTTGTTTGGGTACAAGGTTGCACCATCGGGTGTGCAGGATGCTACAGTTCAGCAACACACCCTCACGCTGCCGCTTCCCTGATTCGACCTTCCGAGATTTCAGAATGGATATTATCAATTCCTAATATTGAAGGAATTACATTCAGTGGAGGTGAACCTTTTGAGCAGGCTGCAGCTGTCCTTGAAACGATTCAAACAATAAAAGAAGAGAAGGGCCCAGATTTCTCGGTTTTCGTTTTTACTGGGTTCGAATTAGAAGTGTTACAAAGAAGTGAAGACGATAACGTGCTTACTCTTCTTCAATACATTGACATCTTGTCTGCAGGACCTTATGACTACAAACTTCGTGATCAGAAATTACTTTGGAGAGGTTCGAGAAATCAATCCCTACACTTTTTGACTGAAAGACACAGTTCCAATCAAATTGAAGAATGGATAGCAAATTCTCCTATCGAAGAAATTACGATTAGACCAAATTCTTTGGAATTTACCGGATTTGTAGGACAAAAGAGTCAAATGCTCAAAGTTGCTCAAGAGATTACAAGCAGAAGAGAGATGGAAGTTTGACAAGAAGTTTGGGGTGAGATAGCATGTTTACAACTGTTCAATTTGAGTCCCTATCAACGGAACTCAAACAGCGAATGCGCTCTCCAAGCCCCGTATTAAACTCAGAGTGGCGAACATTGTACAGAGAGTTGCCTGATTCAATCAACGAAAATGTTTTTTCATTCATACATATCGAATCAAATACTCCAATCTTCTTATCGAAAGATGACAAGCCTCGTTCGATTGATTTCATTCCTGTTTTCCTAACAGAGAATGATCAAAAGAAGAACAACAACTCGACCATACTTGTACATCTTGATTTTGATAAATTTAACCGAGATTTTAAAAATGTTGGAGAAGCCAAGCGAATTCTTAGTAAATGGAGCGAGTATATTTACCAAAACCTCAGACAATTCCACCCAACTGCTGGACGTATTGAGTTTCAAATTGTACATGAACAAGAGCAGCGGGGAATGAGTCCAATTCAACTATACAATCAAAGAAACAAGAAAGGGCGAATGAATAAACGCCAGGAATATTCCCCTACTGTTCTCATCGATAGTAGTTCGATAACTGATTTGACTCAATTCGAAAGCACTCAAACCACACCTGATTTCACATTTAAATTCATTGAACATAGAGACACTTACGAAGATGAGTTCTTTCCAAAAGTTGCGAAATCGATAAGCAACGGTATGGTTATTCTCTATTCTAATGAATCAAGTATACTAAACCAGATTTTACGGATTGCCGAGGTCATGTCTATCAGGTACATGGTTTCAAATAATAATGATGAAAGCCTAGTCAACTCTTTTTTGCACAACGGTTTTCGCGCATCATCCATTACAGGGAATCCAAGAACTGGATGCGTCCTTTCCCCAAATCGTGAAATAGAGAGGACCACTACTTCAAAGAGAATCGTTTTCAAATCCCTAACAGAGGGCTTGAAGAGACCCAGTCAGAGAACTAAATTTTATGATTCTCTCAATGAATTCAACAACATCATCTATGAATGCCTATATGTTAAAGGCGAAAAATTAAGAGATTCATTTGAAATTTGGAGAAACAGATATAGGGACTTCTGCTGGGAATTAATCGACGATGAAGAAAAAGATCGGAGGCGTCGCCGAAATCAGATTCACCCCAATGATCAAATGAATGCCATAATAAAAAAGCAAATTAGGGCTTGTGAGGATGAGGCATACTTGAGAGATTTAGTATCCAACAAACTTCAAATCAAACAGACTATCAGGATGAATCAACTTTCAACAGACCAAACAGAATTCAAGACTTTCAAGAAAATAATTTTAAATATTTTTAATTCGATTGGGAGGTTACTCAAGGAAGGGTTCGATAGAAACCCCCCCTCACTTGAGTACCAAGAAAAAACAAAAATAAATTCAAAATACGACTTGGAGAAAAAACCTGGCATATATACTGGTCTTTCTAACTTACACCACCCTAACACAGATGAAGATCTAGAGGGATTAGAAAATCGCGGGATTGACTTTTCCCTTGTTCAGAGATTAGCAGTATACGATTGTGTTAAGAAGTTCATAGAGAATTTGCGTAGTATTTTGAGGGTAATGAGGGGCGAGGATTTAGAAGCTGTATCGTCGGGGTTGAAGGAATTCTTTTCAATTGAATATGCTAACCAGCAGGGGGGAGAATTTTGACTACAGATTATGACATCCTAAAAGAAGTATCTAACCATGTTATCAACACCATTCCCGTGAAACCATTGCGTTATGAAACACTCAAGTGGCCACTTGGTTTCCTAACCGCACGATGCAAACAAAGAGGCTCTGGTTTTACACAACGGGAAAAAGATGTTTCAGAAAAAATTCTTGGATGGCTTCACAAACTTGATTTAATAATTCTACGTGATCTAAAAAAGTTGGACCAAAAAAGAACCAAGCAAGGAAACTCATTTTTCCCTCCTTTGGTTGTTCGAGCTAAATCTGGTTGGGGCAAGTCGATTTTACTAGGCAAGGTTATTGCAGAATTAATCGATGCTGCAAGTGGTTTGGGTGGAAAAAACTGGCCATCGATGCAGCGAATCGTCTTTAGTCAAATCAAGGACAATACTTCCTTTGAAAGCTTGGAAGAATCTATTTGCCAAGGGATGGATGTTTATCATCGACGTGAAAATTTTGAGTTTATGTTCAGTGACACGAATTCTATTCCAGCCGGTGAGAAAATTATTGTCATTGACAGCCTAGATGAACACCCTAATCGTGCAGATTGGTGGATTGTATCTGAAAAATTATCCAATGAAGGATGGAAAGTTATCTGGTCATGCCGGGATCCCGATTGGGAAATTTACAGCCTGTCTGAAAAAATTCCTGGGGAATTCAAATATGATTTACCAATCGTTAATAAGAAAAAGGAGAAATACCCATGGGAGTGGAAAGTTCCATCATGGGATTTAGACTACAAAAATTCACCTCGAAATGAAGAAATCACAGGCCAAATTAACGACCTAGGGTTCAGTGGCGAGACTAGTATCGAGCAGTACATTGATTTTTGTTATTCAACAACCCAGTTAATGCACATCTTCTACACGAATTTCGACATAATTGAATCAGCAAGATCTGATGTTGATAAACTGTTAATGAGTACATTACTAAGCAGAAGAACTGAATTTATCGATTCCAATAAGATTTATTCTGAAAAAATCGAGGTTTTCGAAGATACTGATTGGTACCAACAATTCCTTGAGGCTAACTTGTCAAAAATAATAATTGACACTGCACTTGATTTCTTACAAGAAACGGATGGATGGAAAGCCTTTGATGTTCATAAAATCTGGCTCGAAATTTGTCAAGATTTCTATGCTCAAGAATTTATCAGACAACGTAAGTTTGGGGAATTGAGTGAAACAATTGTCAGAAATTCCTCAGTTAATGTAGAAGACAGGAGAGAACTGATGGAAGATCTTATCCAACTTGGAATTCTAAGGGCTTCAAATAAATTTAGACATAGAGATTTTGCTGTAATTGCATACATCTGTGGTGCGAATGGACTGAAGAAGCTTGAAGACCGCGAAAAAGAAGATGTTTTGTTTCAACATTTCTATCAAACCGAAAAGATTGAAGCCGTTGAAGAATTCATTCGGAGAACGGGTAACATAACCGCTCTAATCGAACCGTTGTATTCTTTTCCCGGTTATCCCACCAACCTTTTAGCAAAACGATCAAAGATGATTTTTGATGATCAAAAAGGACGATTTGAAAAGGGATTGAGTCGAACCCAAATCCGAGCTATGAGTTCAGGACAACACGTCCGTCCGATTATCTTGAAAGGTTTCCCAGGCACTGGAAAAACGTATACCGGTGTTGAAAGAATTTTGATTCGCCAGGCAAACAATGTTCGAAATAATAGCAGTTCAAAACCACTAATCATTTCATTGAATGAACAACTAGCAAATAGTATTCACGGCGATTTATATCGTCAACACAAGGAATCACCATTCCTAGATTTGTTCGACAGTGAACAAGAAAAGATGGATGTTCTCCATACCATAGATGTCAGGTCGATGAAACAAGTTATCGAGGAATGGATTCCAGAGATTACACAACTGGAAAATGGAAATGACTGGCTTATAGATAGTAAAGCATTGAATGAAATGTTTCTGGAAATGGTTGAGAGAACGATCTTTGATATCGGAGATTGGAGAGGACTACTAAGGGACTTTCAGGAGAATTTGTTTGATCCAGCCACTGGATTAATACGTCCTCTCAATGTTGTTCTTGGTTCAAAGCATACATTGCCTCAAGCAGATAAGACACAGTCAATATCCAAAAAGAAGATTGACAAAAAAAGAAAAGAGTGGTACGAACGAGTTAAGCGAGAGTTACAGCGTGGTAAATTTTCTCTAATTCGTGCCTGTGTATTCTTGAGGAACTTATTGCTAAAATACGAGCATAATAATTCTGGTCTTCCTGATGAACTATGGAACGTTGATTACGATCCCGATCCAAGCATCGAAATAGATCAACAAATTTGCTTCGACCATTTTGAGACTCAGTTTAACTCTGGGAAATATGATTGTGTAATGATTGATGAGGTTCAAGATATGCCGGCCATGGCTGTTCTTTGCCTATCATTCCTCAGCCCGTTCCGTAATCCAAATCAGTTTATCTTGTCAGGAGATCACTTGCAAACGCTCAACGGAAATCCATTTGAATGGGAGCCTTTTCTTAAATCACTGGATTATCATGCGAAAGCGATTATTACAGAAGTTAATCACATCAATAATACATCGAACCACCATTTGAGAAGTTTGAACAAACTCAAAGATTCACTGGAAGATATTCTTGGGCAACATCTCACTGATAATCATCGTAATCATGAAGCAATTACCGAATTCACAAAATTTGCATGGGAGCAATGGCCATCGACTGATTTTACAGATGATGACACATTTCCTCTTAGAGAAATGAAATCGGTCAAAAAGGAAAAAACTGACACTGACGATAATACTGATATACCCCGTATATTGGAAATTGAATCCGCTGACAAAGATGACTTCTTATCTAAAATTGAAGATGTTTTGGAATTCTTGAATGCGAGTGCTAAGATTTCCCTACTGTATGCAAATGATTTCCTTCAGGAATACGTTCGTGAAGAGATAATGAATGATGAAAGCAAATCGCTTCGAGTGGAATCCTTCACTCCATGGACAATCAAAGGTCTCGAACGTGACGCTGTCGTAATCTTAGGAGGCTACGTTGCAGGAACCTCCGATCCTGATTCGAGAGTATTAGTCTCTGATCCAAATAAAGAAGAGCATAAAACAGCAACTCAACTTATGAGACGTAAGATGTTAGTTTCAAAGACCAGAGCCGTTGAACAATTGATTTTGTTGAACGCCCCGCGGAACAAGTCTATTGATGTAAGCCGCAATGGTCAACATAAATTACAATCTTTGAATCCTCCTCGAGTCTCTGATTTTATTCAAAGTAAAAGTGATGACACGGACTTTTATAGCATCATAGTTGAAGCGGGAGATAAAATTGGTATGAAATTAAAGGAATTCTTTAAGGATTCCGTTGTTGATAAAGAATTGACCTCAATTGTAGCATTGTCTGAAGGAATTGATTTGAGCAAACGTGCAAATAACCAAGCAGACGTGAAAACAGAATTTGAATATTATCACGGGCGAAAATCTTCAATTTTCAATAACGATGTTTCAGACTCTGTGTTAAGAGAAATCCTCCACAACGTCATCGCGCTAAGTAAGAATGAGCCATTAAACAACTGTCTATTGGTTGAAGACCTGCTAAAACAAAGGAATTCTCGGAGTTACGTTTACAGTGATAATTCTCATCCCGTTATTCCTCATCGGAACGACAAATACAGCAGGCTCGTTTCAAGCACCTTGCAATTACTCATGAGCAAAGGTCCGTGGAATAAGGGAGGATTTAACGCTGTTTTAGACATCTTCACTCTCCTTAATGAATTTCAAAATCGGAAGCAACAATTTTCCAAATTGAAGGATGAAATAACACAAAAACATCGTGGTGCAGAGGAAGAAATTCAGAAACTGTTTGATTCATTTGAAGCACTATATCGCGATTATACAAGTTATTTGGGGACTCCGAAATCACTGTTGAAACCCACTCAAATTCCAGCATTTCTCCTCTCTACGGAAAATAACATACTCCACTGCGAGTATCATGGTCAGGATATAGAAGAGGATGTTTTACAACTATTTATCGCCTCTCTGCATAATGCTTCGATCGATTCTAGAGGTAACCTTTTCATTAACGTGGGTCAAAATCAATTTGATATTGATTGGTCAACGATGATCGTCTTACTTTCAAGCATTCTTGACTTAAGCCAGGATGGCAAGTTTGAGAACACTCCTCAGAATCTGAGATTTGTTGTCAATTTAGCACAACTTCATTATAATTTCATTGAGAAATCAGACTTAAGTTCTGGTTTAAGAAAGAATCTAGAGAAATCGAATTCGACAATCATTCAACTCATAGTTGGGATGGAAAATAAGGAAATGATTCATTTGTGCATTGAAGAATTAGCTCATTTTATCAACAAAGGTTTCAAGGGATTGGAAGTAGATGGATTGAAGAAAGATATTCTCGAAAAATCAATTACAAAATCCGATACACTCCATCATGAAATTGAGAACAGCACTATCACAGCTTGGAATTTTAATTTGTTTATGACATTCATCAACAACCTAACAGGAAAGACAGGGACAGCCAACACCAATCGTGCTAGAGAACTTATGATTGAAGCACGACATCTCAACAAGGCACTCGAATCAGCCTATCAAGATGTTCGAAAAAACGATCAACCATTGAACATATCTGACCTTTCCTCCACTTTGTACGTAAAGTTTAGAAATTCAGGCGAAGATAAATTAAAAGAGGATTATCAAGAATACTTTTACAGGTTAACCATGACTTTGGTTCAGTCAATGCAAAACGGAATCAGAGATCTGAGTGCCAACAGAATCTGCATGGATTTATTCGTCTGTGTTCAATTAATATCAACGCACCTCAAAAAAGACCCATTTGACTTCTTGAAACATAAGGATGAACCACGTACAGATAAAGAAAAAGAAGAGTTACGAAGTGGTGGAAAGCAGGCTAAACCGATAAAATTAGTGTACGCAAAGCTCGTTGAGGCTTTGGATGTAAATTTCATCAACGGACAAATTGACAAGATTACCTCGGAAATGGAACGTAATCTTGTTTCATTTAAGGAGACAGAAAAAGAAAATCATGGCGAAAAAGTTAATCAAGTGGTGGAATCCGTTATCTTGCTTCAATACTTAATTGAATTAAGAACAAAGAAGACCGGGGAAACACCGTATGAACAATTCGATGGAAACGTCTCTGAAATTCTCATGAACTTTCCGAGTGTTTGCAGACTGTTCTCTAAATCAAATTCAAATATATGCTCGGTAATCAGTGAGAAGCCAAGTACCAGCACAATCGCAGGCGCTGAAGAGATTTTGAGGAATTTGCATGCTCAAAATTTGCTTGAAAAAGCCTTTACGGGAGGCTCCACTTCAAATTACAAAACTTTAACATTGAACTTTGATGGATTCGGAGGTAAAATCTCACTAAATAACTACATCGAGAAAAATCTAAAGATCATCGAACCAACTCGCCTTGAAAGGGAAAGGCTTCCTTGGATAAAATTGATCAAGTCTACTGAAATCAAAGAGCGATTCAAAGTCTACAAAGACTTACTCCATTCGATTAAACACATCCTGTATCTTAATCGGACAAATGATTCAACGAGTCTCGAACGTTTGGTAAAGACCCTAATTTTTGGTCCGACAAAAGCACATGATGTATTCAAGATTCGAAATTATGAAGGTAAAAACATAGAAGTCAGTATTTTCGAGGGTGACGAGAACCCAATTGAGGTTCTTGTGGAATCCAAGTCAGTCAAACTCAGTGATTTGTGGTGGAGCACTGATTTTGTTGAAGGACTTCGCAATCTAGGGATAGAAATTTCTAGAGTTGAGGGGAAAAAAGTTGTCATCGACCACGATAGAGCAAACCAGCGGATTGATGAATTAATTGTCATTATTGATGAGTTCCTCAATCCTAACAAAGATGAAGACATTGATGAGATTGACTACAGTCATTTCTTCAACGAGGATGAAGACGAAGGTATAGAAGTAGACCTCGGAGATAATGAGGAAGAAAAATTCGTCTTTAACTTTGGTGGTGGAAATGACACTACAACTGCGAGTGAAGAACAAAAAACCTTTAACTTTGGTGGTGGAAATGACACTACAACTACGAATGAAGAACAAAAAACCTTTAACTTTGGTGGTGGAAATGACACTACAACTGCGAGTGAAGAACAAAAAACCTTTAACTTTGGTGGTGGAAATGACACTACAACTACGAGTGAAGAACAAAAAACCTTTAACTTTGGTGGTGGAAATGACACTACAACTACGAATGAAGAACAAAAAACCTTTAACTTTGGTGGTGGAAATGACACTACGAGTGAAGAAGAAAAAACCTTTGACTTTGGTGGTCAAAAACCTGAGCAAACTGAACCAGATGTCGAACATACTGATATGTTCAATGAAAAGGAAAAAGA
>Ga0206677_10003547_pt1 | contig 13079 bp, 18 predicted proteins | sample M130m12015metaG_FD_155475 | JGI IMG/M metagenome (GOLD analysis project Ga0206677, IMG submission 155475) | Ammonia-oxidizing marine archaeal communities from Monterey Bay, California, United States - M1 30m 12015 | ecosystem: Environmental > Aquatic > Marine > Intertidal zone | place: USA... | reverse complement strand
GAGATAATCTTTGCACTTCCTTCCATCATCTTAAGTTCTCCGAATCCGAATGAACATGCAAAGGATACGAAGAATCTAATTCCTTCTAAGATGTTAACTGATATCAATGCAAGGTATAGTGCCTTATATAAATCGTATTCATCTACTTTAAGACCTAGTAATCTCCTACGACCAAGTGCAATAAACTCATCATACTTCTCCGTAACCATCTCTGCACGTTTTACAATTGCTTCTTCATCAAGTATAGTGTCAAAGATATCACTAGGGTCTGCATAAATGTTTTTAATGATATGGGTATAACTTCTACTATGGATTGTTTCCATAAAGTCCCATGTAATAATACAAGACTCAAGTTCAGGCAAAGTCACAAACGGTAAAAATGCTATGGATGGAGCTCTACCTTGAACCGAGTCGAGTAAAGTTTGATACCTCAAATTAGAGGTAAAGATGTGTTTTTGTGCATCATTAAGATTCTGATAATCTGCTCTGTCTTTCTGCAGAGATACCTCTTCGGGTCTCCAAAAGAATCCTAATTGTTTTTGAGTGAGTTTATCAAATATTGGATACTTGAACTCATCAAATCTTTGTGTGTTTAACTCCTCTCCAAAGAACAGTTTGTTCTTCGTGAAGTCAACTTTATTTTTATTAAATACTGTCATTTCTTTTTCTTAATTTCTGCTTTGGTTAAATAGGAATAGTTATTTAGATAATCAGATTTCTTCCCATACTTCCCATCTAACTCATCCCAACCATCCCAAATTTTCTGTGCCTTATCGAATTGTTCATACTTATCTTCTGATGGGGCATATCTATTTGGTCTTCCATCATATGCAAATACAGATGCATCTCTTTCGTCTGCACCTCTTCCTAGATATCCTATTGACGCCTCGGGAAATGCAGTAATATATCCTGCAGGATTTATAAAATGTAAAAACATATGATAACTATATTCACCTAAAAATTTGTCTCTCCAGTGAATTGCATTTGGCCCTTGATAAAGTAAAACATCTCCTACCTCTAATGAAATTGGAGTTCCAACTCTTTCTCTATGTGGTAATTTTTGTGAAACACTTCCTAAGAATTCTACATCTGCACCTGCATTAACATAGTCTTTATCCTTCTGCACCCATATCTTCCATGGAGTATTATCATCAGATGCATAGTCTAAACATATAGTGCAAGATATTTCACATGATGGTCTATCGGTATGTGCTTTTAGAAATGCACCTCTGTCATATTTTCTAGTATATGAATAGGTATCAACTAATTTAATATCAAATACATTATCTAAATTATCTCTCATCCACCTATGCAAAGCAACTGCAGGTGGAAAGTTATATGCACCAACAGATTTATTTAAAGTTTCTTGGGGTGAATCATGAATGATGTCGTCTTCTCTATGAAAGAAATGTTCATTGTGTTTTGGGTCTCTCTCTGATACTTTCCATGCATCCAATGTCATGTTAGTAATTTCTTTAGGAATAAAGTTCTTCAATACCACATACCCATCTTCTATAAACTTCAATGTAAGAGGTGATATTTTGCCTGGCATTTTTTCCGTCTCATCTTGATACTGAATTTTTTCAGTTCTATCCTTAAATGGCACAGGCATCACAATCCTCCTCATCATTTGGTGAATCCATCATTGGTGGAACATAATCATTCATTGCAGAGTTCTCATCTTTAACAACATCTTCTGTTTTACCATCCATAGTGTTTTGGTAATATGATGTCTTCCAACCATATTTGTAAGTGTTCAATAAGTCTTTTGCCATGATTGATACTGGAACTTCTCCGTTATCATAATTCTCGGGATTGTATGACCAGTTTCCACTAATTGCTTGGTCAAAGAACTTCTGCATCACTGCAACTATTTTGATGTATCCATCATTGTCTTCCATGTCCCATAGTAATGTATAAGAGTTTTTTAACATAGAATATTGTGGAACTACCTGTTTAAGTGTTCCTTTTTTACTCTTCTTAACACTAAGGTAGTCTCTTGGTGGTTCTATCCCATTCGTTGCATTAGAGACGACTGAGGAGCTCTCTGACGGCATCTGTGCAGTCAATGTGGAGTGTCTTAGTCCATGTACTTTGATTCTAGTTCTAAGTTTATCCCAGTCACATGTTAGTTTATTAGGAACAATTGTGTCGACATCTTTCTTATAGTGGTCTATTGGTAATAGTCCTTTTGCATACTTAGTTCTATCGAAGTAATCACATGCACCTTTCTCTGATGCAATTTGATTAGATGCACATAGTAAATGATATTGAAACTGTTCTGTTAAGTCATGCACCAATTTATGTGCTTCGGGGTCATTGTACTTCACCTTATTCTTTGCAAGGAAATGTGCAAGACCGATGTAACCAATACCCAATGACCTACGTGCAAGTGTTGACCTCTTGGCTGCTTCTACTGGATACTCTTGGAAATCAATTAGTTCTTCCAAACCTCTGACTGCAAGGTCACATAAACTCTGTAACTCTTCCATCTTAATAATACCTACATTGATTGCAGATAAGATACATAGTGCAATTTCACCTTTACCATCAATGTGGTTGATAGGGTCTGTTGGTAATGTAATCTCTTGACATAGGTTACTCATGTTGACCTTATCTAAGAATGAACTATGAGAATTAGAATGGTCTATATTCATAATATAGATTCTACCAGTCTCTGCTCTTTCTTTTAGGATATCAGTAAATAATTCTCTTGCACTTATTTTGGTCTTAGGTATAGAAGTTGCACGTTCATATTTCTCATAGAGTTCATCAAACTCGGGTGTTCCGAATGCCTCATATAGTCCATCTACCTCATGTGGACTGAACAATGTTATGTCTTCGTTGTTTAAAAATCTCTTGTAGAACAGTTCTGATATCTGAATAGAGTAATCTAATTTTCTGACTCTGTTATCTTCTGTTCCTTTGTTGTTCTTTAACACTATGATATCTTCTATCTCTTGATGCCAGATAGGAAAATGAACAGTTGCACTTCCTCCCCTCACTCCGTTTTGAGTACAACATCTAACAGTTGTTTCAAACTTCTTAAGGAATGGAATGACACCAGTGTGTTGAACCTCTCCACCTCTAATCTTAGAACCTAGTCCTCTAATACGACCTGCATTGATTCCTATACCTGCTCTTTGTGCAACATATCTTCCAATTGCCATGTCTGAACTGAAAATTGAATCTAATGAATCATCAGAGTCAACGAGAACACATGATGCAAATTGTCTTAATGGTGTTCTGACCCCTGCCATGATTGGTGTTGGGATATTGATTTTATATGTTGAGATTGCATCATAGTATTTTTTAACATATTCTAGTCTACTCTCTTTATCATAATTTCTAAACAATGTCATTGCAATTAACATGTACATGAATTGTGGTGTCTCAAACACCTCTCCATTACTTCTGTCTTGCACTAGGTACTTGTCTACTATTTGCTGTAGTCCTGCATATGTGAAGTCTAAGTCTCTGTTGTGTCTTATGTATTTGTTGCACTGGTCTATCTCATCTTTAGTGTAGATGTTTAAGATACTAGAATCGTATACATTTCTATTGATGTTTCTTTCTATGATATCATAAAGTGGTGGATAAATTGTTGAGTCTTTCCACTTGGTATTGAATACTTGTTTCTGTATTCCAAACAGTAATAGTCTGGCTGCAACGAATTGGTAATTAGGATTCTCTAGTGATATCAAATCACTTGCAGATTTAACTAAAATCTTTTGGATGTCTGTTGTGGTAATTCCATCATAGAACTGTAATCCACTATTCATTTCAACTAATGATTCTGATACACCTGTAATTCCTTTACATGCTTTCTCTACCATTCTATGAATCTTCTCTAAGTTTATCTCTACCTTAGAACCATCTGATTTAATTACTTGTATTGTTGTCTGACTCATATCTTTTTGTATTCCTGTAATTTAAGTTTAGCACTTAGACCATCGGTTGTGCATTCATCAATTATACTCTTAACTTCTTGTTCTGTCAATCCATTAAGAATCATTTCATTGATATCTTTGTAAGCATCAACTCTTCTATCGTTCCATACACATACCGAATATCCAAGGTCTATTACCTCGTCTATCTTTTTTAGTATTTCTTTGTTTCTTGGTTCATTATCAAATATGAGTACCGAACTATCTTTTATCGTCTCGTCAATTTTTTTGAAATCACTACCTGCAACTGCAATAGAATTGGGTAGGAATAAACTATCTATCGGCCCTTCAGTCACATAGATTGTTTTAGTTCTGTCCACTTTATTAAGATTAAAGATGAGTGGCAAATCATCTCTGAATCTCATAGTTAAGTATCTTAGTGGTGAGTCATTTATTGCTCTTCCACTGATTCCTATGAGTTCACCATCCTCACTGAAGAATGGTAATATGATTCTTGGGTCGTTTCCAAGAACTCGGTCTTTGTATTTAGAAGATAAAAGGCTTAAAGATTGTGGATGTTCTGTATACCATAACTCATTGAAATGTACTTTGGGTATCTTTCTGTCTTCTAGATATTTCTTTGCAACTGCAACTTCGTTGCATGGTTTCATTAGAAATTTTAGGTTTTCAACAGTCATAATATCTTTTGTATTTATCTCTGTTTTGGGTGTAAATTTAAAAGTGTTTGCAGATGGCATCTTATGTCCACTTGCATGGTTCTTAGGTTTACGACCACTTTCCTTTAACCACTCCTTTACATATTCTTTATGAATAACAGGGAAATGGTCTTTGATAAAGTTTACGGATGATGTGGATTTACCACAATTATGACACTTATAGATAAAGGACTGTTCCACTGCAAAGTGGTATCCACGTGCTTTGTAAGTGTTTTTTGATGAGTCTCCACAATAGAGACAACGGTGATTAAGGGTAGTATCCCCTTTCCATTTTGCCATGTCCAACGAGGACACGACCATACTCAAGTATTTTCGTTCTAACCATAACATTAGTACCATTATACACGATACTAATGTTATTTACAAGGTGTTTTTACTTATACTTGAGCATCAATTATTGCTTGAACAGCATCAAGTGCTGCTTGGTGGTCTACCATTGATGCATCATAATTAACCTTTGCACCATGGTCGTCTGCAAGTGTATCATAATCATCAGGTCTTGTTGGTGGATTATCAGTTAAGTGCTGTTTGATTTCAGCTGGTGATAAAGTACTTGTTACTTCTTCTCCTGTCATGTTATTCTCCTAAATTTAGATTGTTGTTAACCATTTATTTATCTGTTTCTACTGTCTGTACTCTCTTTTTTGGTACTTGTAAAACATATCTTTGTTCAATTACTGGTGGTTTTTTTTCTTCAATAATTTCCTTCTGCTTTGTCATCATTGCAAGTGACGACACTAGTAGTAACACTGCAAGTGGGTCAAACACAAAGATTAACATGAATATCACCCATCTAACTGCATTGTCAAGATACTTGACACTGTCTTCTTGTCCGTATATTATCTCTGCAATATACTTGATTGGGCCGACTTCTCTTTCTAAGTTGAGTATGACCTGTTCTGAATCAAACTTCTCTAACTTAAGTTCATCTATTGTATCATAAGATTGGTCAATCAACAAGTTGAATTCATCAGTTTTTTTAATTAGGTCATCTACATCTCCCGTGGATGACTGTTGTAAACTCTTTATCTCTATGTTTGCAGTGTCAATAGTGTCTTGTGCATTTTGTCTATATTTGTCTATGTTACTCTGTTGTTCTGCAATGTCATCTCTTATCTGTTCTCTCTGACTTTTCTGTTGTTCGAACAAAGTGTTTGCTTGTGAAACATAGTCAATGGTTTCTGTCTCTGCACCACCCAATAGACCACCCTCATCAGTAGTGATGACCTCTACTCCTTTTTTCCTTAGTTCATTGACTGCAGTGTCAAGTGTCGTGAGTTGTCCTCTAAGGGATTCTATTTGTCCCTTTGCATAGTCTATATCACCTTGCACCCTATCCCATGCACCATCTCTAATAGTTTCTTGTTGTTTGATAGACTCTGATACATCTATCTTAGAACCACCCAGTGATGATATTCTTTCTTCATATGTTGTTATCTTATTCTGTTCTCTGAATATTTGATTATCAATACGAGTGACCACTGATTGTGCTTGTGCAGTATCACCTGTTTGTTCTGAATGTGCTTTGGATAGATATCCGAATATACCTAATGATGTAATCAACATTAACACTATAACACTGAACACTAGGTAATACTTAAAGTAGTTGAGTCTTTCCCAAAAGAGATGTAGGTAGGCAGCACTGACAATCTTACCGAACTCTAATGCACCTGCCATGATGACGATACCCATAAATGCACCTGCAAATATAGTTGCAAGTCCTAATACAGAAAAGTATGCAGCAATCGATGCGATTCCTATAGACGTAACTAATGCCAAGTAATTCAAATATTTCATAATGTTAAAATCGTTTTAATAACGGGTCATTCTTTTTTTTCTTTTTTCTTATATGTCCAACTGAAGTATCTGTTGCAGTTGATACACCTGTTGCATTCATAGGTGCATCTTCTGTCAATTCATCCGTTTTAAAAAACTCTACAAGTTTATCTGCAATCTCATATGCAATAAACTTATCTGAAGGGTAATGTACTCCTGCATTTATTCTTCCCTCTGCACTCATATCAGCTGCTTTTAGAAGGTGTTTCTTTTGTGCTGGATACTTCTCTCCATAATAATGTGCAACCATTCGTGCCTGTAATGCATGATTAGATGGATAAGAAGGTGAACCTGTTGTTTCATACTTTTCGTAACTAAACTTATCCATTCCTAGTGCCTCTGCAACTTGGTGTGGTCTTGGTCGGTTAAACTTATTCTTGTAATATCTACCAATATGTTTAGCAGCAAATGTAATTTTTTCTATATCCTTTGGGTTATATTCTAAGTCCTGTCCATCTAAAAACTCTCTAATATAATATGTGGTTGAATCATTAGTATTAATATAAACCATCTTATCAAAATCTGATAACATCTCTCTTCTGTCAATTATCTCATTGAGTTCTTGTATAGTTGTTCTTGAACTATTTTTAGGTGGTAGTGGTACTTCCATGTCCATCCAACCATCATCGAAAAGTTTATCACATTCCTTTTTGTTAAACTTCTTAGGTGGATTCTCTGAATAGATTAATTTATCTACGTTAAGTCTTGCTTCAATAAACATCATCTGCAGTTACCAATACTCTGTCTTCTCCAATGAACCCAATGTAACATGTTATTCCAAACACTTTACTATGTTCTTGTAAGATAGACACTTGTGTTTTTTCGGGATAGATAGTGTCGTTCTGTTCTTTTAATTGTCTTCTCAAACGATATGTATGATTAACTTCAATATCTCCCACTTCCATTGCTTCTGTTAACATCTCCGTTATCAGTAAGTCTTCATTTTTTAAGTGGTGGTAGAACTTCTCACATAGTTCTTCCATTTGGTCTTCTTTTAAATTAGTATGTTCTTTTAGTAATAGAAGTGCAACAGCATATGATGCAAATGCAGTTTTACCGAATGGAATTTTGTTAATGATTCTTTTAAGGTTAAAGACCAACCTATGAAGTAAATCGAATGAATCCTTTTCTTCTGAAGTCTCAACATCTTTGGATTTGATACGATTTCCGTTCTTATCAATGATTCCAAGTTTATATGCTTTGAAGTTCTCCCACTTTGTAGTAAGGAGTTTAAGGATTCTAAAAACTATTAATGTGTCTACTATTCTTGGCATACAACTATTTAGGTCTTTTAAAAGACCAATATGGCGGAAGATGAAGGATTCGAACCCTCGATACCCGTGAAGGTATGCTTGATTTCAAGTCAAGTGCATTCAACCACTCTGCCAATCTTCCGAAAACGTGGTGGAGTTAGAGGGAATCGAACCCACGACCTACTGATTGCAAACCAGTCGCTCTCCCTACTGAGCTATAACCCCACGGTTAAAATGGTGCTGATTGTCGGAATCGAACTGACGACCTACTGATTACAAATCAGTTGCTCTACCTACTGAGCTAAACCAGCTTTTATAATTCTCTTAGTCTCCTTGCAAGTGCATCGTCAACGGGAATTTCTACTTCAAAATTCTCCTCAACATATCCTAAGTATAACAACATTGTTTTTATTGATGCCCAATATTTATCATCTTTAATCTTAAATCTCAACATTCTCATTGATGCATCATATCCGAATACATTGAATATGGTGATGGTGTGATTTAACATAAGACGTTCTCTCATTTCTCCACTCTCATGGTATCTATGAAGTAATCGTTTTAAGTATCGGAATCTACGAAGGTCTTCTTGGAAGTCCTCAACACTCTCACATTGAGGGTCATCGTAATGATGTAATGCATACGCATTAAAATTTTTTGTTGTTATTTTATCAAATAAACCCATAATATAATAAAGATGTTGTTAAGTCCACCTTTTATTTAGTGGACTCAACGGAAAGGTTTTTAAACTAAAGAACCGTAAACTTTGAAACTACCTGTTTCTAATTTTTCTACTTTTAATGAAAGTGTATAACCTTCTGCATTTGTTTCAAACTCATCAAATGGTGTATCAACTGACTTACCAAAAGCATCCATTCTTTTATAAGAAACAGAATGATTACCACTTGTAGTAAAGTCGACATCTTCATCCATAGTTTCTTTGAACAGACCTAATTGATTAAGTTTTGCATCCATTTGATTGACTGCAGCTTCTACAGTCATGTATTCTGATGATGCAGTATGTCCTAAGATTGCATTAATCTTTGCTTTTACTGATTCATCAGAAAGGTCGTATGGTGCATGAGTTGATGATAACCCTGAATCTTCGTTTAAAAAGTTTTTAAATGTTTTCATATTATTATCCGTTTATTGCAACACCAACACCAAGTACTTCTGCACTAGCAGAGAATACTTCATCAGTAGGACTTTTCTGAATAACTTCAGTCTTTCCACCACCTAGTGTAAATGTTCCGATTAATACATTTGCAGAAGTTTCTACAGACATTAATCTATTTGTTGTGCCAGAGTTAACAACCCTGACTGCAGTTGAACTACCGAAGTTAGAACCGTTTCCAGTTCCAACTCCACATGCAGTCTCTGATTGTAATAACTTATATCTCATGATTTATCCTCTATTAACTATCTGATAATACTGTATCGTCATCTATTGCAGCAGTGTTAACATCATCATCATGGTCAAAGTCAGCAACGTCAGCACCCATTGAACCTGAAGACATTGCAACCAATGTTTCAAATTGAGTTCTTGACCCTACTACCTTTCTTAATACCCAACCTTCAGAATTAACACCTGCACTAGCAGTAACTTCAGCTGTATCAGCACCATAACATTCTGCTTTATCTGCAGTGTTAAGATATTTTGGTTTAGAAGCTTCGTTGTCTAATAATCCCCATAGTGCCATTTTTTTCTCCTATTTTGAAACTCTTAATATTGTATCAAAAGTCTTTTTAAAAGACTTAGTGTCTTTTTGTAATAACTGTATGTATTTAGTTCTTAATGCTGGTTTAACCTTCATTAATGTGTTATAAACTTTTGCAGCATCATCTGCTTTGACTTTACTCTTCTTGTTGTCGTCTGTTGAGACTTCACCATCTTTAGTTAAATCTCTAAAGTTTCCTAACTGAACTAATATGTTCTTATCTGCCCATGATTGAGTACCACTTGCACCCTTCATCTCTAGAGCATTCAGTGCATTTTGCATCACTTCATCTTCCGATGCTTCTGAATACTTACCACCAGCCATTGTAGAAATCTTATTCAACTTTATACGAAGTTCTTTCTCATTCTTTGACTGTTGTACTGCACGTGCAATTTTTTTATTACCTGCATCAGACATCATTCCAAAATCACCAATCTTTTCCATGATTTTGTTAATCTCTTTTGCAGCCTTTTTAGAGTATCCGAGTTTCTTTATCTTCTCTCTAAAAACTTTAAGTCTTGCATCGACTTTATCCATAACTATCCTTATTCTGAAAGTTCTGAAAAGACATCTTCTATTTCATCTGCATCCATTAAGAATACGTCTGATTTTAGTAGAGCAATAATATTCTTTTTATCTCCTGAGATATCTGCAGAAGTATTTGAAGTTGTTTTAATCTTTACTCTATACTTTTTCTCAACTTTTTTTTTGAATGCATCACTTCCCATGAAGTCTGCATCTATAGTAGTTTTACCTTTCATATCAAGTTTTTCTTCTATAGATTCGTTTGCTAGTTGTAATGCTTTTGCTACATTCTTATTTTTTGATAACCCTTTTTTGATTGCTTCAATTCTTTTAACTGCACCTGTCATATTACCACCCATTGAGGATGCAATATCTATTGCCTTTTGAATCATTGCAGACATAGAAACTTCATCAACAGTTTCTTCTTTGACTCCATCTTTACCTTTTTCATCATCAGAGTTATAGTTTTTGTCTATGTAATCAAAAAACTCTTTCTTCTTTGCATCGTCAAGTTCTGCTGGTGATGTAACACCAAACTTCTTTAATGCACTGTCAAAGAACTTTTTGTATTCTGCAGAGTTCTCTACAACTTTTCTAGATGCTTCTAATAGGTCATCTGATAACCCTAGTTTATGTCCTGTAAAACTCATTGTTCTAATTCTCCTTTGTCGAAATAATTAAATAATTTTTCTTTATTGTCTTCATTAAGTTCCATTGATTTTGCAAGTCTACCTAACATATTCTTTTCTGTCAACTTTTCTATTGTTTTTTCTACTGAAAGTTTTTCTTCTACAACTTCAACTTCTTCAGGTATTGGTTTAACACCTGCATCTTTGAACATTGCCATCAGTTTGTTATTGGTAGGTAATGTAATCTTCTTCTCTTTACCTAACTGAGCAACTAACTTTTCAAATCCTTTTGGATTTTGTTTCTGCATTGATTGGACAACTTTAACACCAGTCATACTTAACATTTTTGCAACACCGTATTGTGAATCTTTATCACCTTTTAGATTGAATAACTTATCAATCATTGCACCAGCAGATGCTTCTAAGAGAGTTTCTTCTTCTACCTCTGTAGTTTCAAGTAATCGAAGTTCTGACTCAATCTCTTCGTTGATAATTTCGTCTGCAGTTTTTTCTAAAGACCCATCCTTTCTAGCAATGTGTCCACGAACTTCTGCAAGTTTCTGATGCCAATTTTCTGATTTGTAACTCATGTTATTATTTATGTAATTTGTATCCTAACCACTAATTTATCTTCACCCTTTATTAACCTATGGTAGGTCATTTTGGGGATGTAATGGTCTTCTCCAATGTTTAATTCTAAAGGAAGTTCATCGTCATGTTGTAACTTCCATCCTCTTCCCGATAAAACATGGACTTGACGAGATTCTTTATCTCTGTGCCATACCAGTTCATCTTCGTCTACGGAATCTTCAAAAGTTCTTACAACGAACTTTGTTCCTGTTCCGTGTTGTTCTATTATCTCTTCGTAAGGTTTAGTCATCTAAGCCAGGATAGAAGTTATTATTCTTTTCGTTATAACCATAAAAACTACCTTCTTTTTCTACCTTAAGTATTTCATGAACCCAATTGTCTGCGACATCTTCAGCATATGATTCACTATGATTGTGTACTTTTCTTGTTTCGATGAGTTCTGTACCAGTAAATAAATCTACTTCCCATCCCTGTTCGGTCTTAAATACTTCTGCATATTTACCATCTTTTGCATAAGTGTGATATAATTCTTTCATAATGTATTCTCCAATACAAGTATTTAGTCTACCAAAAAAACGACCCACCACCCGATAAACCGAGTTGTTTTGCATAGTATGGTAATCTACATGCCCAGTATCCTGCTTGAGTTTTATCATTTTTAGTATCACACTTGTGTCTTGCAACAAATGATTTTCGTGCTTCAGGGTTGTCTAATTTGACTTTGAGACCTGTTGTGTCTCCCCATGATACTTTTTTGATTTTGTCCCCGTCTTTGACATACACATAGTATTTTTTACTACCACCTACTTTAGGTTTATTGAGTTCGGGTTGTTTCTCTTCTTTTTCTTCCATCATAGGACAATCGAGAGGGACTAGATTGCCCTCGTATACTTCGAATTGACCTAGGTCTGTTTCTATGATTTGTTTGTCGACTTCTGTGAGTGTGTACCTGTCTTCACTTAGTCTTTTACGTGCTTCTTCTATGACTTTAAAATACATCATAGAACCTAATCTAAACGGATTGTCGGTTAGGTTAGTTCCATTCTCTTGTAGTGTATCAAGTGTCTCGTTGATTGCGAGTTCATGAAATGTTTTCATTATTCTTCTAAATCTACCTTACCGTCCCATTTACCTTGTTCGATTTCTCGTATCATGTCATAACATGTTCTTTCAACTTGTTGTAGACCTTTAAATATATTAGATGGGCCATCTGCACGATTGTTATATTGAAACTTCTCGTGGTCTTTGTTAATCTTTTCAATAGACTTTAAAATCTTTTTATAACCATTGATTTCTGATTTTCTATCAAACTCTGAACCCTTCTTCTCTGCAGGACTTTTACCATGAAAATCTATTCTTTCAATGATTTCTTCTTTACCTGCATTATGTTCTTTGATTACTTGTACTAAACTTTTATATGTCATATTATTTCTCGTCAAAGTGTGTTATTGTTGAAGGGTCACCAAATGATGATTTGCCTCTTGCAATTGCATCAAAGTCTCTAAGTTTCTTCTTAGTTCCACTCATAACAATTACTGTATCGTCTCTACCTTTGTCCATAGTAATCTTTAGACCCATCATTTTTGCAGACCTTTTAAATTTATCTTCTTCGGGTCTCTGCATCTTCTTAACTCTGTAAGTAATCATCTCTTCTTGCAAGGTCTCTTCCCACACGTTTCTATATGTGTTCATAACAGATTCATTCTTTTCTTTTTGTTTCTTAGAGATTGCAATTGCAGCTTGTTGAGCTCTTGATTCTGCATTTCCTTCTTCTACAGATTCATTAGTAGCGAATGCAGTTTGCATAACATCTTCGATTGCTTTTACTTCTTTTTTATCAAAACCGAATTTCTTCATTTTCTTTGATAATAAACTTGCAATCTCATATGTGTCCGATGTTCCA
>Ga0206677_10003546_pt1 | contig 13080 bp, 9 predicted proteins | sample M130m12015metaG_FD_155475 | JGI IMG/M metagenome (GOLD analysis project Ga0206677, IMG submission 155475) | Ammonia-oxidizing marine archaeal communities from Monterey Bay, California, United States - M1 30m 12015 | ecosystem: Environmental > Aquatic > Marine > Intertidal zone | place: USA... | reverse complement strand
AGGATATACGGTACCGAATCCCGCTACGAGTACCAAACTTCATATCTAAAAGAATGGCTGCCCACTGATAAAATAATCGAGTACAAAAAATATCACCATTCCAGCAACAAATATTGTGATGAAAATTTTCATTCCCCATTTTTTGACGTCATCTTGAGATTCGGTTGGTGTTCTGTAGTATTCTAATAGGTAGAAAATTAGTGACAGCAAGATCAATACTGCAGAAACTATCAAGCAAACTACCAAAGCATACGCTTGACCAAAGCCACAACCAAATTGTCCATAGCATGGATTCAAAAGAAAGTATATTTCAAACAAAACAATCGGAATTAAAGATAATTCGACTCCTGCGAAAAAAGTCCAAAATGCGTATTTGAAATTTCTTTTCTCACGGGTATAAACCTGGGCCATTTTTATTAGAACCAATTGGAAAAGAATGCCAACTATTACAATTACAGCAGTTAGCACAATCGATGCTTCAAAACTACGGAAATAAACTTGCCCCCGTTTTTTGGGATAATATTTGAAAGAAATACTTGGTATGAAATAATCAATTACTTCATTTTCAAAGGGGTCATCATAAACCCCTTTGCATTTTATTTTCTGACACATAGGGGATTCAGTGGGCCGATACAGACGCTACCGACTGAACATTCGTCATGGTTATTTGAGTGCCAGCATAGGTTGAACTTTCGAAAATATTGAAACTTTCTCTCAATGATTCGATGTTCTATTTACTTGATCCCAATTTATCACAAGCAAATTAATGCAACCAAATAGGAAGTCCATCAGGACTGTTATCTAATGACCATGCTAACAACTCGACATCCGCTTCTAGAGGATGAGTTTGTGGCCATGAAGGCAAGCAAGAGACACTAGCCATGCCTTCCATATCAGCATCAACATCTCCCCGCTCAACTTCGTCAACATCAATACTAGAACCTCCCAGTTTGAATGTCGAAGTATCATCTGAAAATGTAATTGCGTTTCTATACCACCTCATCCCTAACCTTGTAGAACTGTATTTTCCACTCCATCCACGCGGGACATTTAGATTCAGGAACATTTCACCAGCAGCGAATGCATTACGCAGAGCAGTAATTGGCTCATCACTCCATAATTGAGCAGACTTTTTTGGCCAACTGGTTAGGTGGGGCTCGTTAATGTCGATATGAGGACGGTTAAGGTTTGCAGGAGCATCGGGTAATACTGCCAATGCTGCCTCTACTAAGCCCACTGTTGCGTCAACAGAAACTTCCATGCCTTCTGGATCGAAAGAAGACCAAGAGGATGCAATTGCAGGTACTCCATACATTCCAGCTTCCCTTGCTGCAGCCATAGTTCCACTATGATAGGCATCTTGACTCATGTTTGGTCCAAGATTGATTCCACTGACTACTAACTTTGGAATAATCCCTGGTAGTAACTTCTTCAATCCTCCATCTAATGCTGCGATTACACAATCACAAGGAGTTCCGCCAATCGCATATTGGTGTACATTTTCTCTTGGATCGTTTCTGTTTACCACAGTTAGAGGTATACCTAGTGAAATTTTCATACTCACCGCTGAATTGTTTTCGCTAGGAGCGAATACTACCAACTTGTGCCCATTCTCATGTAACCGGTCTACAAGTATCTGTAAACTAGTTGCATCAATCCCATCATCATTAGTCAGAAGTATCCATGACATGCTCTGCACCCCCCTTAATCACAAACAGAATTCCGAGAATAAGAATCGAACCACCAACCCAAGTCCATTTACCAGGGACTCCTTCACTGAAGAAGAACCATCCGATGAATGCTCCAATAATTGGTTCTAGTGTTACTGCAAATGATATCGTTAGTGGAGGTAGCCAACGTAGACATGCGTTTAGTCCTGTGTGTCCGACTATACCTGCCAAGAAAGCCAACAAAATGAACCATGAAAGTAAATCTGATTCAATCCATCCCAGCGCTGCAGTTCCTTCACCCATGACTATGGAAAAAGGAATCAGTAAAACCGCACCAATGAGTGTTACAGGAACTGCATAAACGAATACTGGCATCCACTCTCGAAGTATCCTACCTGCTACGATGTAACCGACTACAGTAATTGCACCAGCAAAAGCAAGCATATCACCCAAGAGTGTGACATCACCATCATTGGCAGCATCTAGCAATGTAATACCTGCACCTAAAAGTCCAATCAAAGCTCCTGTAGTTTCTAACCTGTGCGGTTTTCTAACCAATATCGCAGTACCAATTACGATGATAATGGGATGGCTTGTCACAAATAGCAAAGAATGTGCCAGAGAGGTGTGGTCCAAGGAGGAAACCCAGGTCCCAAAATGAGCGGCTAAAGCAAGTCCTGAGCCTACAATAATGAGCAGTGTTCTTTTCTCAGTAAGTCTTTGTTTATTTGATACATCCATCTCACGATACTGCCATATTGCAAATGGTAACAACATCAAGACTGTTATCTGTAGCCTCCAAGATGCACGCATCAAAGGTGGAATCTCATCAACATGTGACAGTATAGCTCCTGCTGAGGATACGCCAATAACTCCGGCTACTAACAAACCCCACACAAGTGGAGGTGTTCGACTCATTGGTTCACGCCTCAACTAGTTCAGCATCTTGAGAGTCTGAGCCACCTATGACTCCTGCTCTCTTGAATAGTGCATAGATTAGATATCCAATCATGACATTCAGCATAACGAAACTCGCAAGCCTCATGAAGTGCCACGATAAGCTGGAACCGAAATCTTCACCCCAAAGTGAATCAATGAACGATAGAATACTGCTTTCTGTACCGAAGAATGCTTCTCCAGTTAGCAGCCCTGCTGCTACCATAAAGGTACCAAGTAGGATAAGTGCTCTCTGCTTTTCTGCAACTACAGTTCCCTCTTTTTCCTTTATGGCTTCGATACGAGGCTTGAGTTGCTTGTCTTCCCATCTGTCGCGGGCCATTCCACCAATTAGCATTGGAAGAGTGTGTGGTACATCCAAATACATTCCAAGACCGAAGGAAGTTCCCATTCCAGTAGCCCATTCTACGAATACTCCAAGCATGAAGCCTAGCAATAGTAACATCAAGTCTCCTTGTCCTTCTGCGAATATTACAGAGAATGTTGCGAAAGCGTTTGCTTGAGGAGCGATTAGATCGATTCTCCCTTGAGCTAACTCATTAGCCAAGAAGATTGCAACTCCTGCACCAATTACTGCTCCAGGAACAACACCCATTATGTTACCTTTAGAGATATGATAAGGACGGTTACCAATGTACAAACTGTTCTTGTAATCACCAATAACAGTACCAGACATTGATATTGCTGAACCGAATACAGTTGTTCCCACAAGACCCAATAGAACCGCTTCTTGTGTAGTTAGACCGAGCGCATCATTGAAGTTCAGGAATACACCAAATAACATCAATAGAACGATGAAAGAAGTTCCAGATACTGGCTCAATTCCAGTCTCTCCCATTACTCTAACTGCAATAGCTCCTAGAAGGAACGTAGTCATCAGTAGAATTAGTGAGAAGACAATACTTGCCATAATTGGGAAATCTCCAAGCATGAAGATTATTATCATCGAACCAAATGTTAGTAACATGAAAATCGGAATGTGTGCAAGAGGCCATTCGTACCATCCCCTACCTGGCATGTATTCCTTTCCACTATCTCCTTTGAACGCCTTGCCGATATCAACGAAAATGTTAGCGAATGTTTTCCACATCTTGAGAAGTCCAAATATTCCACCACCAACAATCGCACCGATTGCAATGAAACGCACGGCCTTTGAGAAGGCATACATTTGAACAGCTCCAGTCTCGACACCGCATGCATTAATTTCAGACTGAGATATCGCTGAAGCCATACATGAAGCATAAAGAGCACCCGGCAAATCTTGTAAAGGGACACTTGCACCAAGTTGACCTTCGTAAACTGGTACATTGAAAGCAACTGCAAGAGGTACTAGGAAAAACCAACCAACAATAGTTCCAAGGTTAACTAAGAAAGCAACTCTTGTCTTCATGAACCAACCTATTGCGAACATCGATGGAGTCAAAGCAACTCCAACATATGTGTACATGAAAGGATTGTACCATTGTTCCGCATCATAGTGAGCAGGACCTTTAGCAACTCCATCTACAACTTCTCCAGGTTGGTGAATTTTTGCCTTAGAATAAAATGAAGCAACCCCAAAGCCATCAGTAGATGCTAAACTTGCCAGATAGTCAGTAATCGCAATAGTCTTACCCTTCATGTAAATTAATGGATACTCTATAATGAACAATGCAAGCATTGTGATACTGGTCCAAACACCAATCGTTTTCAGAGACTCTCTAGCGTGCTCAACAGCTCCTGTGCTAACATCACTTGCGATATCTAACATCTTGAGAGTTGCTTCGAAACCAGGAAGTGGTAGAGGATCTTCAACCAACCAAACTCTCCGGAAAATAATGAAATACATCACACCTAAGAATCCAGCAAACATTGAAGCGACTATACCAACGAATGCTAATCTAATGGTTTCTCCAGCACCTAAAACGATGAGCGGACCATCTGATAACCAGTATTGTTTATCTGCGGCCAATAGGAAAATAGCAGGGAATGTAAAGATGAAACCAGTGGATGCATGAGTTGCACCAGTTGTTGCTGAAGTTGCGATGTTAACTTCTGAAGGTGACCACTTGAGCGCCATACCAAGAACGTATGCTATGTACCATGCGGCAGAAATTGCGAGACCGAGTTTAAGTCCAATGTAAGCGGTAACACCTGAGAAGACTGCTCCAATTGCAATACCAAGTAACACCTTTCGAGTATCCCAATGTGATACTTCGAATGCTTCCTCGAGATTCTTTTCCTCAAGATACTGTTCTAGAACACCAGTGTTGAGATTGTTGTACATCTCGTCATCGAGCCATGTCAAGGTGCCCTTTTCGATAGCCTTGAGGCCTTCCGGGGTCACCGGTTGGCGGTAAGCAGACTTCTTGACACCCATTCTCTCACCTAGTTAAGGAGATATCAATGGTCGCGAATAATCTTGAAAAGACCGAGTGCTTCCATCCACATAATTTCAATTCCACCTTCAATGTCTAGTCCTTCTTCTAGAGGTAGAATCATCATCGAGTGGTCACGCATGTTCATTGCATGAACTTCAGCACCATCGATGTGGGTGACCATTGCAGTTCCCTTTTCGATTAGTGGCACATTGATTGAATCTGTTACGCTACCAACGTGAGAGATTTTCTGACCTGTGAAAATGTCAACCAGTTCCATTCTTGCCTTGGCAGAACCGTGTTTACCAGGTTTCGACTTTGATATCGAATTAATTTTGTAAGCTTTGTCGTCAACACAACAGTATCGACCGACCTTCAATGTCCTAATTTCCACACGGGTTGTACCTGGCACTTGGCTCCCTCATCCTTAGGCTATGGTTCGGGCTTATGACCGTTGCCATTGATTCGAATCACTACTCACAAATTACGAACGTCCAAACGATTGCCATTTTCACCCTTAGAACCCATACAAAATGGAAGTAATTTTTCAGCAACATCATCTGGATTTGTTAGATCTCCATTCTCATAATAGCCAACAAAACTTTCCAATGAAGGAAACGATTCTGGATTCGCTCCACGAATTTCTTCCTGCATACCCGTGTCCACAATGCCTGGCGCAATAGATAGCGATGAGAGATTCCTTTCCGCACCTTCTTCAGCCAAACACATCGACCACATATCAAGTCCTGCTTTTGATACACAATAAGCACTCCAGCCATGGATCGACCTCTTAGCAGCTCCACTCGAGATTGTTACAATTCTGGTGTGAGCATCTCCACCTATCGAATCATTCAATTGATTTGTTAAATCCTGAACACCAATCAAATTAACTTGTAATGACCTAGACCAATTTACAATATCGGCATCCATCATATTCTCAATTGGATGTATCGTTCCAGCATTGTGAACGATACCAGAAAGATGACTAAATTTGCTAGAAATTTTTGTTGATGCGTCCGAGATTTGTTCGCCAACACCCAAATCACATGCTATGGTGATTGAATCAGGTTGTAGTTCAAGCAATTCATTACGGACTGAATCAAGGTCATCGCTTTTCCTAGCCAAAGCAATAACAGGACTCCCGTTTCTAGCGATAGATAATGCAATTGCCTTTCCAATTCCTTTAGACGCACCAGTTACCAGATAAGCTCCTTCCATATACTTCAAAGAAGCGATTTGGCCTTTGATGCTTCTTACTGATTCCAAATATGGTAACCATCAGAATCAGAATACCAATGTCGACCATCATTATCCTTGTACCAATTGACACCATTTTCATCAGTAGGTAACCAATCACCAGGAGGCAAATCCTCCCAGTTTGCAACGAAATCGGTTGATTCTGAAAATTCGGCTTCAGAACCCGATGTTTCGTTGAGAACTTCGCTTTCCGTAGAATCCTCCTTCTGAACACTCCTCCCCTTAGGTGCAGGTTTCTTTTTCAGAAGTACAGCAATAGAACCGAACAAAATGAAAACTATCCCAGAAGCTGCGATCCCAATAATCAGCATCAAATTTGAATCTTCATCTTCGCTAGAACTAGTTTCATCACTAATATCCTCATTACTTTCAACAACTGATGTCATACATCCCTCATAATCAGAGTACAAGAATTCAGAGTAAACATCTGGGCAACGATCCGGTTGAGTTGCACCAGGGACAAATTCTCCATATAATCGGGATTCGTTCCAAGAAGGGTCGTCCCAGTTATCACCAAAACCATCACCATCTGAATCATTCCATTGTGTGGAATCGCCATCATTGAAATCACCATCATATGACCAACCATCACTGTCTAAATCTAAACACCCAAATTGGTCTTTGTACGAATATCCTTCTTGAGTTGGGCAGTCGTCACCACCTTCAACATTAGAATTATCTCCAAAGCCGTCGCCATCACTATCCAGCCACTGGTCTGGATTATTATCGTCCCAATCTAAGTCTGATGTTACAGAGTCTCCGTCTGCATCAATTTCAGACGGGGCACAACCGATAATTGGATTTAGAACGGTATTCGATGAGTCTAAGAATCGAGTTGTATTAACCTGAGCGGACTGAGCAATCGGTGTGTTTGGGCACTGGTCAATATCATCTGTGAATGAATCATAATCCGTATCTCTTTCGGAAGGGCTACATCCTAATGAGTCAACCATTGATATCTCATCAAGTGGTGTCTCTATACACCAATCGTAATCCCCAACTGATACCGAGTCCCCAACTCCATCTCCATCTTCATCTCTGTTCTGTTCTGGATTAGATGGTAAATCATCAATTGTATCTGCCCAACCATCCGAATCGCTGTCAAGGCAACCGAACAAACCATCCTCATGTGAGGTGCCACTTACATTTAGGCAATCATCTCCTTCTAAACCAGAATTGTTATCTCCGAAACCATCACCATCGGAATCAATCCACTGGGTATTTTCGTAGGGGAAAATATCTGAATTGTCGCCGTATCCGTCTCCATCAGAATCTACCCATTCGGTTGGGTCATCGGGGAATGAATCTCCCGATTCTGACCAACCATCACCATCACTGTCTTCACATCCAACCAAATCATTACTGGAATTACCAAATACGTCTATGCAGTCATCAGAATTATCACCAAAACCGTCCATATCCGTATCATTCCATTCACTTGTATCACCTGGATGTGAATCTTCAACATCTGGCCATCCATCGCCATCTGCATCAGGGCATCCAACCAAGATTATTGTCGAGGTGCCAAATACATCAGCACAATCATCTAAGTCGTTAGTAAACCCGTCAGAATCATTGTCCAATTGGTTTTCAGCACATCCATTGAGGTCTGTAATCAGTCCTAATTCGGTATTCGGGCAATCATCACTACCATCCCAAACGCCATCATCATCCGCATCCGGAAGCAAGTATGACATGTCAACTCCCAGTTTAGCCCAAGAATTGTACAATGCCCAAGGGCTGAGACCTACGAATCCCATCTGCTCCCATTTAATTTGACCTAAATCACTGAGTAAGAATTTCAAGAATTCTATATTTTCCGAAATTCTACTAGTTGCTATGAATGCCCTCATATCTGTTTGAAGAGGCCACTCACCAGACTTAGATGAGTTCAATGAAGCATTGATAGCAACACCGCCATCAGCAATTGCATCAACAATACCGTGAGTATAGTTATCGATCAATGGAACAACGTAACCACTTGCATCATCTACAATGTATACTAATTCAGTGAAGCCAATCAAACCTTCTCCTCCGGATGCTGCAACACCTAGTGTAACGTCTGACCTAAACTCTCCCGCTATTGCCCTGTAGCGAGAAGTGGTAGATGAATACAAGGAATCTTTTTGTGCGCAATTCTCACAAAGAACCGTTTCCTTGAGAATAGTTGTATCTGTACGGTTTTCCCAACGATGGGTAAGTACGATTTCTGTATCAGGGCATGATGAATCCAAATCTCTCCATTCTGGCACACCATTGCCATCATCATTCGGGACAACTGACGACCAAACTAAGCCAGGCATTTCTGCGTCTGTAGTCATTGTAGTCTTGGTTTGTCCAGAAGATATCCATCTCACCTGAGCCATCGATAGACCACCAATCGATTCTAAACATGTTTCTGTTGCTCCACCTGATTTGACAACAAAAGCACCAGCAGCCCTGCCATAGGGGATCTCAAGAATAGTTTCATTTGTATATTTACAATGCCACAATCCATTGGTAGAGTAGTTTGAATCTTTTACAGCATATTGCGGTGAGACACCATTAGTGCTAGAACCGATGTATTTTTCTGAATCACAGACATCTGTTGTAGTAGTCACTCTATCCATTTCCCAAAAACGAACAGAATCATCTACAGTTGGGAATGATGAAACCCATGAATTTTCCATGAGCGCTGTATAATGGTCTCCGTGGACACGGATGTACGCGTCTGCAGTCATTTGTACTGATGTATAGCCTCGCCTCCATCCAACGGCTATTTTACTACCATCTTCATTAAAGTTCAATGAAAAAACTCCGCTGTTCCGGTTGTTAGAACCGAACCCTTCCATTTCTCCTAGAGAGCCCCATGTGTCTGTACTGTAAGCCAGTATGCCCGTGATGTTGTAACCTCGAGCTGCTATCAAAGTTCCGCCGTCAGGTGAGAAATCTACTGAATATACATCATGACCTGCGTTTATTGTCTTAATTACGGTCCCATTTGCGATGGATGTTATTTTGATTGTATTGTCCTCAGATCCTGTTGCAACATACCTTCCATCTGGACTTACCACTACTGAGCGAATATATCCCGAATGATCAGTCATATCATAAATAAACGTACCATTGCTAGACCAAATGGCACTAAGAGTAGAAGATGAAGACATGAAAATTATACGATCATCTGGTGTTGTATCAATACCACTAATCCATCCGCTCATTGTGAAATTCCTTTCCTCTGTCCAGTTACTAGTATGGTACCACCTAGCGATTCGGTCATATCCACCCAGGATTAGTTTACTACCATCATTTGTCCAAGCGACTTCAAAAACACCACCATTAGATGTATTCCAAAGGTCTGCAACAAGTGTTCCAGTTGTAGAATTTATCACAACAGCGTTTCCATTTCCGCTGACAATTGCAATATTTTCACCATCGGGAGAAACCTCAAGGTCGTACACATCACCATTCATTTGATACATCATTGAAAGAATGTTACCTTTGCTATCAAAGCTATGAACTTGATTAGATTTACCTCCTGCATAAAATTGACTGTTGTTTTTAGCCCACCCAATCGCATATACTTCACTACTGATGGTATTAGTGTCGATGTAATCAATAACTGAATCATCCCAGTTGTGGGTTACGGCTTGTTCAAAATCTGCAAGACCATCTCCATTAGAATCAGGGCAACCTAGTCCAGATGTAGAAGTAGCATTACCCGCCGCAAACCGACAAATGTCAACAGAATCGTCAACGCCATCTCCATCGCCATCTACAGCAGATGTTACAGGTAAAAAAATCACGCACAACATCAATCCAGATAGGAAAAGTGCCTTCCGCATGTTTGGCCCAATGCGCTTCGCAAGTAAAGTCTTGGGCAGTAGTGCACAAAATCAGTTAAGAATAGTCGTAAAAGCCTTGTCCGGACTTCCGACCTAACTTCCCTGCACCAACCATCTCAACTAGAAGAGGTGCTGGAGCGTATTTATCGTCACCTAATCCCTCGTGAAGGACATTCATGATGTGAAGAACAGTGTCATTGCCAATTAGGTCAGAAAGTGCTAGAGGGCCGATTGGGTGATTCATTCCCAACTTCATGATTCCATCAATCGCTTCAGGCTGGGCAACTCCCTCTTGGAGTGTTAGAATCGCTTCGTTAATCATAGGACAGAGAATACGATTTGAGACGAAACCCGGAGAGTCATTACACATTAGTGGGATTTTCCCCATCCTTTCAGCAGCCTCTAATACAGTAGCAGTAACATCTTCAGAGGTATCCTTACCGTTGATAACCTCAACCAATTTCATGATAGGAACTGGATTCATGAAATGCATTCCGATTACCTTGTCAGGTCTACTGGTTGAATCCGCAATAGTGCTTATTGAAATTGAAGATGTGTTAGAAGCAAGGATGCATTCTGGCTTGCAAATCTCGTCCAGTTCTGAGAAGATTGAAATCTTCAGATCTAGTATCTCTGGTACCGCCTCAACAACTAGGTCAACATCACTGCATGCTGACCTATCAATTGAGGTAGAGATTCTTGCACGAGCTGAATCTGCATTTTCCTGTGTCATTCTTTCTTTGGATACGAGTTTAGCCAATGATTTTTCAATTGTAGCAATACCGTTGTCAACAAAGTCTTGCTTTATGTCGATCATAATAACTTCAATTCCAGCACAAGCTGCAACTTGAGTGATTCCATTTCCCATTTGACCTGCGCCAAGAACTGCCATCTTTGAGATGCCCATGCCATGCCGAATAGTTCCCCATTGATGATAATTGGCTTCCTTTCGTAAAATGTAATCAGATGTTTCTAATGTGAAGTCCACCTACCAGTGGCATGCGTGAATGGCTGCACCTCAAGCATGTGTTACGTACTGGATGGGTAAGAGCAGGTGTTGAATCACCTGAGAGTGTTGCTGCCCATTCTTGGGGCATGTCAATTCTGGCAATGCACTTGTGCCCTGAAGAGTTAGACCGAATGCGAGTTTTGGAAATGTGCTTGGTTCACGATTTGCCAGAAGTTGAGGTTGGAGACCTCACACCTCACGATGATACTAGTAACAAAAGTCGTGATGAATATGATGCTATGAAAAAGTTGGCTCCGCAATGGTTGGCGCTGTTTGAAGAGTATGAAGCCCAAGTTACTCCCGAATCCAAGTTTGTCAAGTATCTTGACAAGTTAGACATGGCCTTAATGGCCCGAATCTACGAAGATTCACAGGGGCTAGACTTGTCTGAATTTATCGCCTCGGCTAGAGAGGTTATAGGCGAAACGCACTTGAAGTGAATTGGCTACGGCCCGACTACCACAGTCCTGTAGTGTAGTGGTCCATCATCTCGGGTTTTGGTCCCGGGGACGTCGGTTCGATTCCGACCAGGACTATCCCCCCAACTAATTGTGTCGCAACGCTACACCAAAATAGTCAAAAGAAGAACTACCAACCAGAAAGGGTATGTCTAACATTTCACGAGCTATTGCAATCACTTTGATATTAGTGACAGTGTCCGGTTTGAACTTAGCAGATGCTAGTTCATCAGGCATAAGTGGGGTTACTAGTTCTGGCTGTTATTGCCACAACACTGACGCTATGATTGTCCCTACAATGAACGGGCAACCATCATCATACACCCCTGGGGCGACTTACTCCTTATCTTGGAGTGGAAGTGGCCTTCCCGCTAACGGTGACGGCGGATTCAATCTTGTCGCAACAGCTGGCTCTTGGTCCAATTTAGGAACACAGGTTAAAATTCTGAATAGTGAGTTAACACATTCCTCATCAGGTCAGCGTTCATGGACTGCTGATTGGACTGCTCCGGCAGTCGGTACCGGCGATGTATCATTTGATCTAGCAGTTCTATATGCCAACGGAAATGGAAACAACAATAACGACAACTGGGGAACAAAATCATGGATTGCCACAGAAGGAGCAGCACCCCCCCCGAATATGCCTCCTGTAGCAATGGATGTCACAATAACTCCAAACGGAAATGTCGAAGTGGACCAATCGCTAACTCTTACTTACACTTACTTTGATGAGGATGGAGACGCAGAAGGAACAACACAAATCAGATGGTTTGTCAATGATAATTTGAGAACCTCTTTCAATGATGCATTAACAATACCAGCATCCTCAACCACCGTAGGTGAGACTTGGACCGCACAAGTAACACCTCACGATGGATATGAATTCGGAAATCCATCAGATAGTCTTGACCCTGTAGATATTATTGACATAGATAGTGACGGTGATGGAACATTAGATGGCCAAGATGCATTCCCAGATGATGCAAACGAGGACACCGATTCAGATTCTGACGGTGTTGGAGACAATGCTGACGCATTCCCTAACGATGCGAGTGAAACTCTAGATTCTGATTCTGACGGTGTTGGAGACAATGCTGATGCATTCCCTAACGATGCGAGTGAAACTCTAGATTCTGATTCTGATGGTGTAGGAGACAATGCTGATGCATTCCCTAACGATGCGAGTGAAACTCTAGATTCTGATTCTGACGGTGTTGGAGACAATGCTGATGCATTCCCTAACGATGCCAGCGAAACTCTAGATTCAGATTCTGATGGTGTAGGAGACAATGCTGATGCATTCCCTAACGATGCGAGTGAAACTCTAGATTCTGACATGGATGGAGTTGGTGACAACTCCGATGCATTCCCTAACGATGCCAGCGAAAATCTAGATTCTGACATGGACGGCGTAGGAGACAACTCCGACGCATTCCCATCTGATGCAAACGAAACTCTAGATTCAGATTCTGATGGTGTAGGAGACAATGCTGATGCATTCCCTAACGATGCGAGTGAAACTCTAGATTCTGACATGGATGGAGTTGG
>Ga0206677_10003542_pt1 | contig 13093 bp, 14 predicted proteins | sample M130m12015metaG_FD_155475 | JGI IMG/M metagenome (GOLD analysis project Ga0206677, IMG submission 155475) | Ammonia-oxidizing marine archaeal communities from Monterey Bay, California, United States - M1 30m 12015 | ecosystem: Environmental > Aquatic > Marine > Intertidal zone | place: USA... | reverse complement strand
ACGCTGCCGCCAAGGCGCAAGAGGAGGCGGACGCTGCCGCCAAGGCGCAAGAGGAGGCGGACGCTGCCGCCAAGGCGCAAGAGGAGGCGGACGCTGCCGCCAAGGCGCAAGAGGAGGCGGACGCTGCCGCCAAGGCGCAAGAGGAGGCGGACGCTGCTGCCAAGGCGCAAGAGGAGGCGGACGCCGCCGCCAAGGCGCAAGAGGAGGCGGCCGCTGCCGCAAAGAAATCTAACCTATCTAGCGGTAAATACAGTTTAAAAGGTGGTCAATCCGGTAAATATTGTGCTGATGAAGAACATAAAAAACGAATTAATTGTGACCGCGGTAAGATGCGTGATTGGGAAAAATTTTACATCCAAAATCTTGGTGATAATAAGTATGCTATAAGAGGTGGTAGAAAAAATAGATGGTGTGGTGATAGAGGTTACGGAATTGTATGTAACGGCGCATGGTCTTTGAGTCCCGAACAACAATTTACCATCGAGAAGCATGGTAATAAGTATGCTATAAAAAGTGGTAAAAGTGGTAAATATTGTGCTGATGAAGTTCAAAATAAGCGAATTATATGTGACCGCGGTAAGATAGGTGATTGGGAAAAGTTTACCATTACTAAAACACTTTGATGGGTGGAAACGTATGAATAATTTTCAAGTATACAAATCTAAAGCATTCATTATATACCTTTCTATATAATGAGCGATGGGATAGACCTGAACTTGGATAATTACGAGTTACAAGACCTTCTCAACTTGTTCAAACTAGACTACAATTTCTCTCTTGAAGACCTGAAGCAGGCGAAGAAAATGGTGATGAAAACGCATCCTGACAAGTCCAATCTGCCGAAGGAGTATTTCCTTTTCTTTTGCAGCGCGTTCAAGGTGATAGTTTCCATACACAAGTTTCGAACAAGTGGAAATGCGCAGCAGTCGACGGAGTATGTTCCTGATAATGAGGAGGACGAGGCAAAGGAACTCATGTTGAAGAAACTAGCCAACAAACCGAATTTCAACAAGATATTCAACGAACTTTTCGAAAAGCATCGTGTGACGGACGAGGATTCGGCCGGAGGATATGGAGACTGGTTGAAGTCGGATGAGGATATCGACACGAGCGTGGTGACCAAAAACAATATGCACGCTGCGTTCGAGGCGAAGAAAAGCAAGGCGCGCGGCGAGCTAGCAATCAAGGCAAACATTGTAGAAATGGGCGGAGAAGGATATGGGCAGAGTGACTTGGTTGGTGGTGTGCCCGAGAGTTATGGTTCGGCACTATTTAGTAATCTGGGTTACGAAGACCTTCGCAAGGCGCACGTGGAGACGGTGATTCCCGTGACGCAAGAGGACATGAAGGCGCGACCCGTCTATGCGAACGAACAGGACTTGCGACACCATAGAGACATCGACAGAGGTAAACCGATGACGAAAGAGGAGTCAAACCAATACTTGAATGAACGGCGAGATCGCGAAGGGAAGAATGATGTATTGCGGGCGTTTAGGTTGGCCAAACAGGATGAGGAAACGAAGCGGGCAAACGACGCGTGGATGAGTGGGTTCAAGCGCCTTGGATATTGAATATTACGCGCGCTGAAGAATATGCGAAATGATTAAAAATAAAGTAGTATTATATATAAGTATGGATTACGTCAAATATATTGTCACCCTAATTATGTTACTTGCGTTAGGAATGGTATATGATAAATTCAAATCACACTTTGTCGACGACGATAACGCGAAGCACTACAATATTGTGAGGCAATACCTGTTGAACAAAGACGAACCATCTTTAGCGCAACCAAACAACAAACCGATTATTTGGATTCACACCGACTACGAGATGAATGCGACACGCTGGGCAAGTTTCGGTTCTAGGAACACGCGGACGATGAATCAGCCGTACAAACTGCTGACCATCAAATCCATTATCGACAGGTGTGGTGCCGATTTCAACATCTGTATGATAGACGATGGTTCGTTTTCCAAATTGGTGCCTGATTGGGTCGTTGACCTGGAGTCGTTATCGGATCCCATACGCGGCAACATACGGAGGCTGGCATTGGCTCGCCTTCTCAAAACATACGGAGGTATGCTGGTTCCAGGTTCATTTATATGCTTGCGCAGTTTGCGTGATATTTATAAGTCGGGCGTTGAAAGTCGTGGCGAGATGTTTGTGGGGGAACTGATGAGTGACGGAGGCGTAGGACCTTCGCGTAATCCAAACATTGCGTATCCGAGCACGCAGTTTATGGGGTGCAAGAAGGATAGCGATACGATGGGCGAGTATATTCGTTACTTGGAACGTCTCAACTCGACAGATTACACTTCCGAAAGCATTTTTATGGGCGAGGATTCTGAATGGTGTAAGAAGAAGATAGCCGAATGCGAGCTGACGCTTATACCAGGCAAACACCTTGGTGCACGGCATATAGATGGAGGCGTGATGAAAATCGAAGAGTTGATGGGCAATTCGTATGTTGACATAGAAAAGGACGCGCTAGGCATTTACATACCGGAAAAGGAAATCTTGCGTCGTTCAAAGTTCCAATGGTTTGCGCGGTTGTCCACCGGACAGGCGCTGACAAGCGATACTGTAATCGGGAAATATCTGGTGATTGCCTCGAGCGAGACGTGCATGAAACAATAATAATTGAATAGGAATACATTAACCGATACAAAAATAAACATTATAATATACTATGAATTATGAAACCACAATGCATAGTATATGGGAAAACTTACCAGAAGATACGATAAACAAGATTTTATCTTATGGAGATCCTATCAACACACAGAAATACAAATGCGTGCTAGAACAGATATTATACTACATACGGGAGTTTAATTATCACCGCACTAATAATTACAGACCATTTTGTAGATGGTACAATGTTTCAGAAACAGATTATTATAGGTATGCGTTGCGGGAAGTGTTTTTGAAGAAACACGTGAATAAATATTACGGCGATTTGAATATGAATTATCATAGCAATGAACCTCGTTTTGCAATTGTCAATTATCAGAACAGAACTTTGAATGTCCCTATAAATAATTACTCGGATATAATTACGCGGATATAATGACCGTGTTAAGCGGTTCTTCGAGAACCGAAATGACATTATTGGTGAAAAGCGCGAGTTCGATTTCATCCTCGTGGATGTTATGGAATGCTGCGATATACTTACAAATGACAGAAATCACCGCATATTTTTCGTCTTCGGAGAGAAGGGGTGTCATTTTGACAAAAAGGAAATAGTTATCAAGAATATCCATAACAGAGTATCCTTTGTCGAAGAGATAGTACATCATTTTGATTGCCTTTGCAATCTCATTGTTCCTACAAAGTGTTGTATAGCGAACAAAATCTTGAAAGGCAATATTGGTACATACTGACGACGCTAGTTCAAGCGTAATATGCTGTGAGAGAAGTTTAAGTTTTTCGAGATAATTTATAAGGATGCGAACCGAATTATTGGAGATAGAAAGAATAAACTCTTCGGCATCTTCTGTGATGTAAATATTTTCTATTTTACATATTCTCTTTGAGATTTTGGAGAGATTCTCTTTTTTAAGTGCCTTGACTCGTATAATCGACATTCGCGATTGAAGACTCTCTATCACCTTCTGCGTGTTCATACATGAAGCAATGAAATGAACGTTGTCGCTGTATTTATCGATACAATTACGAAACACTTGTTGACTTTGTTCGTTTATCACATCGAGGTCGTCAAGGATGATTATTTTTTTCTTCCCGGGGACAGAGGATGATGTCTGGCAAAATGTTTTCACCTCCGACCTGTAGTAAGATATCCCCTGCTCTTTCAAGCTATTGATAGAGAGAATATTATCGCTCTTCACACTACCCTCGTAGTATTCTCTGACAATGGCAGAAATAAGTGACGTTTTTCCACACCCGGTGTCCCCAACAAAGAGGACATTCAAACTGTCCATCGATATCAGCGTGCGAATGACCACAAGCAGTTCTTCGTCGATTTCAAAGTCTTTAAGAAAGAGAGGTTGATATTTGTATATGAAAGGCAATTCCATTTAGTCGTTGTCTTTATTCGTAAATAAGTATTTAAGTTTATCTAGGGGATAATTTATATCATGTCAGACGCGAAAGGATACTATGAGACATTGGGTATTAAACCGAACGCATCGGGGGATGAGATCAAAAAGGCATATCGTAAACAGGCATTTCTTTCACATCCAGACAGTGCCCGCCCTTCAAAGGGCGACACCACCGCGAAGTTCCACGCGGTGAGCGAGGCATACGACGTTTTGGGCGACGAACAAAAGCGCAAGAATTACGACCGAGGGTTTTCCGCAAATTCCGGACATGTAGGCAATGCTGGTGGAATGGCCGAACATTTTGCCCACGGAAACGGAGTTCCTCAAGATATTTTCGAGTTCTTTAAGAATACCGCGTTTGGGGGAGCAGATGCGTTCGGTGGACCTGGCCATCATCAAACCCATTTCTTTCATGTGGATGGAACCGGTCGTATGAGTTTTCAAGAAGCAATGCAACGTCCAACTCCCATTGTTAAGACGGTGCAAATCACGCTTGCCCAGGCATTTGCGGGATGTAAATTGCCGGTTGAGGTTGAGCGGTGGGTATGCGATGGCTCGGTGAAACAAAAAGAGACGGAGACAATTTACGTTTCAATCCCGGAAGGGGTCGATGATAACGAAATCATTGTGTTGCGCGACAAAGGCAATGCCCTTAGTGATAGCAATAAGGGACACATCAAGATATTTATCAAGGTTTCAAATACCACAGGCTTAGAGCGTCGTGGATTAGACCTGATATTCAGCAAGACGATTACGTTGAAAGAGGCCCTGTGTGGTTTCACATTCGACATGGACTATTTGGACGAACGCATGTTCAAAATAGATAACCACAATGGCGTCGTCATTTCACCCGGTTACAAAAAGGTGATACCTGGATTAGGAATGAAGCGCGGAGACCACAAAGGAAATCTTATTATCGAGTTCATAGTTACGTTTCCGGAGAGATTAACGAAGGAACAAATCGCAAACATAAAAGAACATATATAGCGTAAATAAATGGAGAGAGGAAACAATATTATAATCAAAGAGATGATATTATTGTTGTAAGGTAAGGTAAGGCAACGCAAACGCAAAGCAACACAACGCAACGCAAAGCAAATCAGAGAAAACAATGTTACGATTACGATATTCGTTTAGTCTCAATATTAGCAGAAACAATGTAAAGTGAATTTTCAGTCACAATAATATACTCCTCCTCCACCTTGTAAATTTTGGCAATCGGCGAGGTGTATTCATCTTCACTTTTCACTAACAGTTTCTCTCCACCATCGTCTCTCACACCAATTAATACCTTTTTGTCTTGTGAGTCTGCCCAGTAATCCATCATAATAGGTTTGTCGTCGACAATTGCTAGTTTAGTGCAATGTATTAAACACTGTGCGCTCGGCGTGTCATACTGTGTCTCGGTCATTATTATATAATAACCGCATTTAATGCTTTAAATACTTATTTATAGACTTATTTATATACCAAATACTATGACCCTATCATTACAACATGCCGAAAATTATAAAAGACAACTCGAGAACACCACAACTGAAATATTTGTGATGTATATGGGTATAGTTCAAGAATTCTTGGTACAATGTATGGACTCCATATTTATCACGGATGTATCATACTACCGATATATTATTCTCAAGGGAATAGAGACAATTGCCCATGTGTTTCGGAATTTACTTCTTTACACCAATAATCTCAACATAACATACCATCATTCGCAAAAAGCATTTTACTATTACGTCGAGTTCATCGGGCAAATAGGTGAAGAATCGCACTCTTTTTTACAACTAAACTCCAAAGACGCAACACTCTTTGTCTACAAGAAAACTATTTTTGATATTAAAAAGGATTTTTCGAGCCATTACAAAGGTGATACAACAGAGACCACACAATTCATTATCGACAACGTTGCTATGTTGACAGGTATATACAACCGGTGTTTGGAAAGCATATTTTGTAGCGAGCAGTGGAACACAGAAACCTGTAAAAACATGCTGAAACTAGTCGATAACCGAATGTGTAAATTCACACAAAATATCTTGAATGCTGATGCTAATGGCAACGCTAATAATGGCAACGCTAATAATGGCAACGCTAATAATGGCAACGCTAATAATGGCAACGCTAATAATGGCAACGCTAATAATGCTAATGAGCACGTATATAATAATGTAATCAAAATGGTAGAGCAAGTCCATATAAAAAATGCGGAATATGGTATCGAATTAATACCTATTTTGGAAGTTTTTACCCGAAAAATTAAAGGCAAGAACATCACAAAAGAATATTTGAGAACACGACTGTCACACGAAGATCACGATACAATCATTCAAGAACTCACACCGCTTCGTTACGTCAATTGGTTACTTGCCGAGATATGATTCGACGAAACAACACCTTCTTCCGGGGAAGCAGATACGATTATCTTCCGTTTTCGTATCTTGCGTTTCTTTGGTTCTTCTTTGCTTGAAGAATCGATAATCGCATCACCAACATTCTCATATTCGCTGTCTAAGATATTACAGACAAACATATAAATTTCATCGAGAACAGGTTCGGTGCATTTTCCAACAATCAATACACTACCTGTTCGAAATATCATGAACGATATTTTTGTGATCCCCTCCTTTCCCGAATGTTCCGAATGATCCGAAGGTTGTTGTCCGGTTTGGACGCTTAGTTTCGGGTCGTAATAAAACTCCGACTGAATACCCGGATACGAACAAGGATCGTAAGAACAGTTTATCTTATACTGGAATTTGAGTAGGTCGAACATCTTGTCTCTGTTGATGAAATAACCGCAGTTGAAATTTGAATTTATCAGCACTGTTTCGCACTTCCCCTTCAGATAAGTCAAAGGTTCATCGGTGTCCGCAAGTGGACGAAGAATATTTGTGAGAAGGTCAAGCACCTTATTGAGAATCTCGTCCGTTTGAATGCCGGGAATTTCCAATTTCCCTGTGTTGAATATTTTCACATGAACCTCCTTGTATGCCTCATGATACATAACTCTTAATATGAGAACAAAGCAATTGTAGAAGGCGCTCTTTTTCTTACAACGATAGCTGATGATATCTTTTTTACACAGACCAATACTAATCTTCCTTACGTCTTTAAATTTGACCCGACCTTTCGGATTTACAATACGGGTGATGACATGGTCGTCGATGTGGTGATTGTGTTCACCGCATGATTTGCTAATGTTTGCGTGAATACCTGCCAATTCTTCTTCGCACAATGAGTTGAACTTCATCTGTTTTTTCACAACGCCTTCGCAAGGTATGTAGTAAGGAATTACTGGCACTTTCCAGAAAACGTCCGCGAGATTTATTTTGTGCGATAGGTACGATATCTTGGTTTTGGTAGAGACGTAAAGAGACCCACATTTAGGGCGTTTGACAATTTTATCGCACACAGAGTGTGACACACCCCCCAAAACAGCTCCATCTCGAGAACCAGAAACAGACCCAGAACCAGACCCCAATTTATCGGTATCTGTATTTGCATTGGTATGGGTATCGGCATCTACATTGGTATCGGCATCTACATCCGCATTTACGTCGAGATAGGAAATGTCCTTTTCTATATTATTTCCTTCACAAAAACTTTGCCAGGCCGCATCAATGTCGTCCATGGCATCCATGTAATTTATCTCCTTACTCATTCTTTAAGTTATTCTATTTCAATTATTTTCTTAATGTAGTTTAAAGAATGAACAACCCATCTCCAAGTTTCACATACGAGAGATCAGAACCAATTTCGATACCGAATTCGAAAACATTAAATGAAACAAATGGGTTCATTGAATATAATTTAACCCGGCATTTTTTTGACCCGAATAAATCGTCACCCCCGAACAGTTGGAATACGCGTTTGAAACTGCGTCTCAGCGAGTCACGCGGTGAACAAAGTATTCAGTCGAATAACTGAGTAAATTTTGATGTGCTCCACATTTGGGTCTTGCAAATGCATGATAAACTCCGCAAATTTCAGGAAGTCTCTGGTCAAAAATTGTGATTTGTATCGAATGATATAATTCAGGTAGTCCTTGATTATATTCTTTGCTTCAATATTGTAGTCATTGCTAATGGTGTCAAGGAACGACGGTCCCGTTTCCTGAAAATCATCAGCACATACAATTTCGGTGAACGTCTCCCATAATTTATCGTCTAACACCTTGTGTTCGCTCATTATATTTTGATTGGATTGCATGTAGTTTATCATGCTCCGTATGTCTGATTTGTAGAGCTGCTGAATCGATAAGAGTGTCTCATTTGACAACGAAAGATTCTCGGACACACTTATTTTTGTAAGAAACTCAATGATAAGATTTTGCGGAAGTTGGTTGAAGCGCAGACGCATAAATTCGTTTTGCAAGGACTCGTCGATCCTGGTAATATAATTACAAATAAGACAAAAACGGACATTGCCATCAATGCCGCGAAGCAGACTTTTGAGTGCTTGCTGTGCGTTTTTCGTCATATAATCCACCTCGTCTAGAATGACGAGTTTCGTTCCGTTGGTAAATAGAGCCTTTGAATGAACAAACTGATTTATTTGGTTGCGTATAATATCTATGCCCCGTTCATCCGACGCATTAAGATGGATGACGAGACCTTTATTATGCTGATTATGTTTACGCTGAAACGCATCGACCAGATTGATGATTGTTGTTGTTTTACCTGTTCCAGGCGGACCATACAATAGAAGATTCGGGAAATAATTTGTTCGCAGTATTGATTCTAAAATAGTTTTGTTGTTTTCGTCCAAAACGATGTCTTCGAAACAAGTCGGGCGATATTTTTCGACCCATGGACTGTTTTCGTGCTTCATAGGAAGTATACATTGTATCATACAATCTATGTTTAATATCAAACACAACTTACTAGTTATACATACTTTCATTGTATATTTCACGAAAACGTTTGATTATAATTGAAATGAATTAAATGGTTATTTGTTCGGTATACAAGATATGAATAATACTAACATCGCGCTGAGCAATGGCACACTGAGCAATGGCACGCTGAGCAATGGCACGCTGAGCAATGGCACGCTGAGCAATAGCACGCTGAGCAATGACACGCCGAAGAGCACAGGATATTTGGAGTTATTTATCGGACCAATGTGGTCAGGGAAGACATCCGAATTAGTGAAACTCCACAAACAATATACGTTTTGTGAAATCCCAGTTTTGGCCATAAACTACGCACACGATACGCGATACTCTACAAATACGATTTGCACTCACGACCTTGTAAATGTCCCGTGCCACACTTGTGTGGAACTGCGCGAAATTGCGGACATCGTAGATGGCAGCATCGAACCAGTTTTCAAAGAAGCCCAGGTGATATTAATCAACGAGGGGCAATTTTTCAAAGATATTGTGGAATGGGTAAGAACCGCAGTTGAAGTGTACGATAAACAAGTATATATTTGTGGTTTAGATGGTGATTTCAAACGGGAACCTTTCGGGGAATTGCTATCATTAATACCATTTTGCGACAAGGTAACCAAACTGCATTCTATATGTGGATGTTGTAAAGATAAATATGCCATATTCAGTCACCGTTATTCCATGGAAAGTGCGCAAGAGTTGATTGGAACCGAACAATATGTGCCCTTATGTCGGAAATGCTACTACGCGAAAAACGTTCACTTTGAGAAGTGAAAATGATGATAGTTCAAGAAATCAGGATGTTTTTTTTTGATAAATGGAAATACTATTTATCAAAATGATTTAAATTAAACCCGCCACTATTTGAAAATGACAGAACAGGTAAGTGTGTCTAAGAAGCGAGGACGCAAGGCAAAGGTCAAAACAGATACAGATAACAATATGGAGAAAGACAGCGCACCAAAGGAGAGCGCACCAAAGGACAGCGCACCGAAAGAGCCAAAAGTGCCGAAAAAGCGTGGTCGCAAGCCGAAGGGTGGCAAGATCATTCACATTGTCGACTCACAAAAAGGGATTCGTGTGCCAACGCCCAATATCATTCTTCATTTGAAGTGCTCTCTTTCGGATCTTGAAACGAACAAAATGATTTCTTCAATCTCATATAATCCAGACATTGAAAACGTTGAATCATTTCAGTTCTATCAAACCAAAACCCACGATTTAAATATGCTTACAATCAAGGAAGATAACTTAGAAAATGCCAGGCATCAAGGAGACAATGATAAAGATGATAAAGATGATAATATGGATAATATGGATAATATAACAGCAAATGATGACACAAAAAATATATGGAAGAAACTTCGAACGCTTGCGGTAAAACTCCACACGAATAACATATCAGAAAAGCGTTCCGCGTGTTTTTGGTGCACTTGTGATTTTGATAATCCACCGATATACATACCTAAACTGGAACTAAATGGTTCGTATCAGTGTTACGGATGTTTCTGTAGCCCTGAATGCGCAACCGCGCATTTATTCAACGAGGATGTAGATTCAGCCATTCTCTTCGAGAGATATCACATGTTGAACCATATTTATTGCAAGATATATGATTATGAGCGGAATATCAAACCCGCTCCAAATCCACACTACACATTAGATAAGTTTTATGGAAATTTGACGATCCAAGAATATCGCCGCTTATTGAAAAATGAGCGCCTTCTCTTGGTGGTAGATAAACCGCTTGTAAGAGTTTTGCCTGAACTCCATGAAGATAATGATGACCTGAATTTCAATACGAAAATGATGCCTTCTACGAGCAAGTTCAAAGTAAAACGAAAGACCGCTTTATCCAAAAATGAAATAATGAGCGAAAATTTTAATTTCAAGTAATTACAAATACCAGTGCCGACGATAATTATTCTATGTTTTTTTTCATCGTTTTCATTGCAGCATCGCGTTTCTGCTGAAGCATTTGCATGTATTGAATGCGCTTTTCTTCATTTTCTTTTTCTTTCCGATGATTTGTTGCGGCCTCGTCAAGCAGTTTTCTAAACTCGCCGTATATCATTTGATTCTTACTCTTTGTAGTTTCCGTTTTGCTTTCGTCATTCGCAGGTCCTTTATCGGGTTTCATGTATTCGCGTATTGTTTCCGAAACGTCATACTTATTCCCTTCCAGTTTTGTCCTTGCCAATTCTTCGTCGTAATCGGTTTGCCTCATCACCACTTCAACTAGTTCCTGTTTTCTCTCTTCTTCGCGTTTTTTCATCATTTCTTTGTAAAGTTTCATCTTGGCTACTTGTTCTTTTCCAGTCAAGGGTGCTTGTGTGATTTTTTCATTTCCTTTTTCCGTCTCCATTTATATGAAGGATATATAGTATTTTTTAAATGATATTAAACGATAAATCTGTGATATTAAGAATGATGAGTTATTCGGAGTCAACCAAAGAATTAGATACGATTGTCAATACATTGAACGATTGTATCAAAATGGCTCTGAGTCCATTTGTTGATAATATGGTGAGAAGCCGTCAGCAAGTAGATACAGTAGAAACAATTATGAAACAGCTTCCAGATTACCAACGCATTCTCTCTGAAAATGCTGACCTCAAATTAGAGAATGCTAGACTACGAATCAAAATTGCGGAACAAAAGGCTATGTTTCCAACCCCTATCAAACTTACCGTCAGCGAGAAAAGTGCTTCCGACGAATTGCCCGATAACTTTGTAGAAGAGATATACGCGGAGGCACATCTTTCCACTACGAACTCAACACATTCTCTTCTAGATAATCTCAATAAAAATGAAATGAGTATGGAACAGGAGGAGGAACATGAAGACGATGAACAGGAGGAGGAACATGAAGAGGAAGAGGTAGAGGTCGATGAAGAAGAGCAAGAGGTAGAGGAAGATGTAGAGGAGGAAGAGGTAGATGAGGAGGAGGAAGAGGTAGATGAGGAGGAGGAGGAGGAGGAGGAGGAGGAAGAGGATGAGGATGAGGATGAGGTAGAGGTAGAGGTAGAGGAAGAGGTCAAGGTAGAGGAAGAGGGAGAGGGAGATGAGGAGGAGGAGGAGGAGGAGGAGGTAGATGAGGAGGAGGAGGTAGATGAGGAGGAAGAGGAAGAGGTCGAGGTCGAGGTCGAGGTCGATGAAGAAGAGGTCGAGGAGAAGAAGAGTGAAACGGAACTTTCTAAGCAAGATGACAATGAAGACGAAGAACAAGATGAGGAAGTTTACATTGTCGAACTCGATGGAACCGACTATTACACAAATGACGATGAAAACGGTGATATATACAAAATAATGGAGGATGAGGATATCGGCAATAAAGTCGGCGAGTTTCAAAACGGAGAGGCAGTGATCTATTAATATAAACTTTAATATTCGTATATAATATATGGCTCTTGAGAATGTATGTTCGCCGGCTATCATTTATGTGGCATTTTCATTCATACATATTTTGATTGATATTATTAAAAGTTCGTATGATGATGCAATGAGTAAATTTTGTATAATGATAGTATTCACAACTATTCTCAATATCCTATGTGAGCGAGGTTTAGGTGTCATATCGTGGTTCATCGTATTCATACCATTTATTACAATGACGCTTTTATCACAAATTCTTTTGATGGTGCTTAAAAGGCCGGATGGTGACCAAGATAAGAAGATGTCTGACATAGATAAGATTAATTTACTTCGCTCTGGGTCTGGTGAAGAGCCGGAACCCGCTATTGAGTTCAGTGAATGCAAGTCCAAAAAATGTGATCCAGGAAATGCCTCTTCAAGCTACACAATCGACCCAAATGAACATGTACACGCTGTTACAGATTCACTTTCCTTTGCGTATAAAAATGCGATGAACACAGAATCTGGTGCTGCTGCCGATGCTGGTGCTGCCGATGCTGGTGCTGCCGATGCTGGTGCTGCCGATGCTGGTGCTGCCGATGCTGGTGCTGCCGATGCTGGTGCTGGTGCTGGTGCTGGTGCTGGTGCTGCTGCTGGTGCTGGTGCTGCTGCTGGTGCTGGTGCTGCTGCTGGTGCTGGTGCTGGTGCTGGTGCTGGTGCTGGTGCTGGTGCTGGTGCTGGTGCTGGTGCTGGTGCTGGTGCTGAGGTAGCGGCG
>Ga0206677_10003538_pt1 | contig 13105 bp, 20 predicted proteins | sample M130m12015metaG_FD_155475 | JGI IMG/M metagenome (GOLD analysis project Ga0206677, IMG submission 155475) | Ammonia-oxidizing marine archaeal communities from Monterey Bay, California, United States - M1 30m 12015 | ecosystem: Environmental > Aquatic > Marine > Intertidal zone | place: USA... | reverse complement strand
CATACTCAGTTTTTGAAACATAAGAAACGCTTGATAGTTCATGTATCTGTAACACGCCGCGGCCTCACCCCATTCCTTGAGAACCTTTTCCTGTTGTGTGTGCCATTTCTTTGGGGCTTCAGGTTTTTCTATATCTTTTGGAAATCCTTCGATCCTGTTATTTTCAATATTTTCTTGTTCCATATTAATAGATGAACATTATATTCCTCATCCATCTCGTATTGTTCATGGCAGTGCTCGTAATTCCTTTCCTGAAAAATACGCAGCTACTCGAAATGTATAGTATACTGATACCATTCATATTTTACCATTGGTCGGTAAACGATGACACGTGTGCATTGACCCAGATGGAAATGTATGTCACGGGTAACGCGAAGGAAGAAACCTTCTTTGGACGAATCATGGGTCCCATATATAAGATGGATGATACCGATGCAAATAATTTATTAAAGACAGTAATGTTTGGTCTTTGGTTGCTCGTTCAATATAGACTTGGGCGAATTGATTTAACCTAAGTCATATCAATTCATATATAAATTAAACACAAAATGCCATATCACGCTCCAGTTTACGATTACCGTTGGGGGTCCGGAACCAAAATGGTGACCGAACGGTCTATATTGACCAGCTCTAGGAAGTTCCTAATCGTAAACGGAAGAAAGATTGAAATTAACCACGTTCCTAAAATTGGTGACCATGGGATTCATGGGGGTGTACTACAAATCATGCGCGGACAACGAGTCATCAATTATCACTAGATAAAAATTAGACGCTATTGTAATTTAATGGATTATAAGGAACCCAAAAAACGTGTGACTAAAAATGATAAGAAACATAGTAAACAAGTATATTCACAAAAACATGTACGAATAATGCAAGACATAGTATTAAAATCTATGACTACTAATAATGAACGCAAAGACTAGACACACGGCGATGCTCATCACTATATTCGTTTTACTGTTGATACTCTTGTACACACTCACGAAGCCTCAGCCCGTAAGACGTGTACACACACGCGAGCGTGTCGCCGTACCTGTTCAAATTCCCGTAGAGCGTGAATTTAGAGCGCCACCCATCAAGGAGTATAAACCACAACACGTCCAACAGATGGGAGTATTACTTGGTGAGAACAACGAGACACTGCCATTGTACGGTAAGGAAGTGCGTGGACGACGTGATAGATATCATTATTACACAGTGACACCAGGTGATCAGATGTACTCTCTTCCAGTGAGTTTGGGTGAAAGAGATTGCATGGATGATATTGGGTGTCAAGAAATATACGGTAACGAGACTATGAATATACTCGGACAATCAGGTGATTATTCCGCTAAATTGTATCGAACAGATAACTTTTTCTAATCATTCTTTTCTTCCGATTTGGGTAGCATGCTCAGTGCCCTGTGGTACGTATCGTACGTCACGAGGAAAGATAGAGCTATACATATCGCCAATGAACCGTAACCAACTGGTTTCATTGGTACCGGGACCCACCATCCTATGAATTTTTTGCGCATCACGTTAGATATCATGATACAACAACAAAGTATAGATAATGCAGACACGGAATAGTGTTTATTTTTATCGAACGGAACCGTTGGACTCCATGCGTCTTGTCCCGGAAATACGTTTATACCGAGTACATTCAATAGAGGAAGGATCAAAGCTGGTAACATCTGTTATTTACGTATATTTTATATTTAGTCCGAAGCGCATTTTCATGAAGCGCATTGCGTCACGTAGGTCTGGTTCACTCCATAGAAGCCACCTGGACCAAAAACCCGCAGTCCTCAAACCCGAGATTCCCCAATCCTCGAGTTTGCTCTTACTCACTTTAGACATTCTCTGGTGTACCTTTTGTGGGTCACTAAATTTTCGTGTGTCTCCGCCACCGTGTCGTAATACATAGAGACGCATACGCATGGGATCTTTGTGTATGGTATAATCCGTGTACCCCTTGCCACCAAAGTCTACATGATCTCCGTCCGGAAAAGTGACCCGGTACTTCTTATCACGGATCGGACTTTTCTTGAGTGTGACCCTCATTATTATTAACATCCGAAATTTTTTTTGAATTTCACTTTTATGTAGGGATATACAGGATTTCAAACCAAAAGACGAGAATAATTGCGAAGCAACACCATGTTTTTTCATTTTTAAAAACACAAAAAACTTTTTTTATTTTTTCCGAAACTTTTCAAAGAAGAAAGCGTAGAAAAAAATAATTTTTTTTATTTTTAATTTTCCAGAAATGACGAGATTTTTCAGTGTTGGTAAGAAATAGGCTTATTCATTATTCAGCAATCCACTAAACAAATTAAGAATATCCGCAAAATAGTCAAATGATGCACCCACAAAGTTACCTTCATAGTTGCGTCTCAGTATGTTATTGGTATCATACACGACGAAGAGTGCGAATAGTGGTACGACGAGCTCCGAATATTTTTTTCCGGAGAAGAGTCTTAACAAAATCAAACCCATGAGTGCGATGAACAGAATCGAGCCGAGCGACTGGAGGTCATAGCCTAACATGTGTGTTGCCACACCGAGCGTAAACATGGCGATGAAAATGGTGACCGCATCGAGTAGAGCTTCTTTCGCGTTGGTGTTACCTTGTGTACCCAGGAACATACCGGCAACGGCAGACATGGCGGTGAAGAGTGTGAACCGAGTGATGATATTTTTACTGAATGCAAACATGAGAAGCGCGATAAACCACGCTATCATGTACGTGAGTGCATTTTTCGCGAACGCCTCGCTCATTTGGGGATCTTCTATGGTAGCCTTCGCAAAGCCGTATGTCACGAGTGACTGGAATATCAAGTTTGCGAAAACCTTGGATAGGAACATTCTATTAATATACACTTTTAATTTATTTTTTCAATAGTGCGTAGTGGTGGTACAAGTGAATTCCATTGATGTAAAGTCCAATGGCGAGTGGTATGAGAAGACCTGGTCGCTTCTTATAGACGGCTGGGAGTGCCATGATGACAGCAAGAAGTACCATAGTGAAATATATCACGGGTGGTGCGATCAAACCAGTTTGTGTTCGAGTGAGACCCATGAAGAATCGTTTGTCGAGTGTATCGACCTCGTCAGTTGGTTCTGGTGCGTAGTATTCCTTTCCTTTATAACCTGGCATTTATTATACATGGAGAAAATAATGAAATGTGTTCTGTTCCCTGTCGTGTTAGTAGCCTTTGACTATTTTAAGAATCCGATAGATCGCCTGTATTTTCGCAAACCACTCAGACCACTCGTTGGTATGCGCAACACTCTGATGGACGTGTTATTTCACCAACCATTTTATTATTCTAATGATTTTGGTGGATTATGCATACTTAAACTCTATCACAAAGAACTAAGAGACGCATTCCTGCATAAAATGGATGCACTTGAGAAACACTATTTCCACGACGATGATGCATGGTTTGAAAAAACAGAAAAATACTACTACTACAAACTTTCTGATATCCCTTATATAAAGAAGCGCATAGACATGATTCCATGTGTCGCTGGTGGAATGATAGCAGTGATGGACGGACCAATCACCATACCACCCCACCGCGCCGAGCACAATTTATACCTGCGATACCACTTAACACTCGAGGGTACGAGTACACTTGATACTGAATATATGACGCACGAGCACAAGGTGGGAGAAGATTTTGTTTTCGATCATTCGAGGTATCATAAGGTTGAGAAGACCACGGATGATAGAAGAATTGTAGTCATTTTAGACATTAAAAGGTTCTAAGCTAACAAGTGCGTTCTACACACGGCTTCGTATGCATCTGAACCACCGATCACTTCAATTTCTCGTGTATCTACGATACGTTTAGTAAATGGCCCGGGTGTTCCATCTTTACAACGCATACATAACGCAGATAATTTCGTAACGCTATCAGCCATGGGTATGCAGTCTAATATCTCCCCAAATTTGTCTTGTTTGTAATCTGCATCCAAACCAGCGACGATGACCGTCTTTTTAAGAAAGAGGCACATCCTCACGAAATCTGTGAGACACATAAAAAACTGCGCCTCGTCTATGGCTACGACTTCGGATTCACAGAATCCTTTGTCTAAGAGGGTATCCGAGAGTTGGTTTACTTTTATACAATTAAAATTTACGTCATCGTGTGTATGAATCACATCATCATTTGACCTCGTATCTTTTGTAGAGTTTATGACTGATATCTTTTTACCCATAACCTTGTATCTCTTAAGACGCCGGATAAGCTCCGACGTCTTACCAGAAAACATGTTGCCCGTGATTATCTCGAGACTCATCTTAACGATTATAAGACCTTTTTGTTTAACTAAGTCAAAACAAAATAATTAATATTTTAAGATGTTTCACAAGGCTTCATATAAAGGTATACGGGGTCATTACTGTATTGATACTGGTCGACTTCGTTTTGGTGACAAAGTATTTGAAAATATCAACGACGTCATTATTTTTTTCGGAAAATAAGATATGACTAAGATCATCACGGCCAATTTCTTGATGTGGAAGGGTATGGAATTACACAGTGATTCCAGGACGAAGCGTCCAGTTAAGTATGCATTAAAAAAGCAAATAAAAGAGGAATATAACTGTCCCATGTGTAGAGATAAATGCAAAATTTATAATCCAATACTGGACACATACATGAAATGTCGTAGATGTGATGGGTGTACAATAAAGTTGGGTTCGAAAGATTACGATTGGTTAGATTAAAATTATATGTAATAATTAAGATGGCCCTCACGGATCAGGAAATATCTAAGAAAGTTCGCGAACTGCGTAAAACGAAGGGTCCCATATATGCACCCCTTAAATATTTCAGAGGGCTCGATACATTCAAAGACGTAGAAACTAGATACATGAAAATGAAAAAGAAAACGTACACTAAATTCTCTACCGATAAGAACGTGAAAACTCGTACGTCCTCGTACACGAAACGATTCCGTGAAAAGTACCCGAACGCAAAATCCCTTCCCGAAATAGCGAAAGCGACGAAGATACCATTGAAGACACTGAGAACCGTGTACGATCGAGGACTCGCCGCGTGGAGAACCGGGCACCGACCTGGCGCTTCTCCACAGGCGTGGGCGTATGCGAGAGTGCATAGTTTTGTCATGAAAGGAAAGACGTATTACACGGCGGACCGTGATCTACTCTGAGCCAATTTCAATAAATTCCCAGCCGTTTTAGCGCCAGGCGTCTTCACAGTCTTCGCAGTCTTCGCAGTCTTCGCAGTCTTTGCGCTTTTAGATTTGTTAGCCGATTTCAATAAATTCACGGGCGTTTTCGCAGTCTTCGCAGTATTTGCGCTTTTAGATTTGTTAACCAAATTCAATAAATTCACGACCGTTTTAGCACCGGATGTTTTCGAAGTATTCACAGCCTTCACATTGTTAGACCATGTGACACCTTTACCTGTAGTTTTAAGGCGCTTGACTTGACCCGGTTGACTTTGTGTATTGTTTCTATCGCGTTTTACACCGGTCCTAGTAGTGAGACCTCTACCAGTGGCCGCCGCGAGTTTACCCCTGTTTTCTGGACTTATTATGTTCATATATCTATCTACTTCATCTGGTAAATAATCAGCAAACTCGATGAGTTTCTTTTTCAAGTTCGCTTTTGTGGTTGGTGTGAGCGCTTTGTATGAATTTTTGTTTATTAACTGAGCCAAACTTTTGAAACCTCTTGGTAGCTTTGGTTTGGTTTTTTCTATTTTATTTATTCCTTCCCGGATGTTCTGTGGCATATATTTTTTAGATTCTGCTTCAAAACGTTCTTTTGATATCTTTACTGAGTTATTTAACATACATGCACTACCTTTTATGTTTACACACGACGATCTAGATTGGAATTTAACATTACTCTTACCCGTGTATACAACAAACCCCGTTATACCATCTTCTATCATCGTCTTGACAGCCACGTTCATCTTTGCGTTTACATATAAACCCGTAGCTATACCCATTCTATCACCACTCGCCACTATCGTGTTATATTTACCCGCGTATATGAACTGTGACAAGTCTCCTATAGTCTTGAACATGGCTGGATATTGTGGGATCTCTACTTCCTTTCTTTTATTGCCACGCCCCCTGAATACCGTTTTCATTTCATTTTTCTTGGAAAGTATGCTTCTGTATTTTGAAAACGACTTGGCCGCTTTCGCCGCTCCCACATGTATATTAAATGTGACAGAGTTGTTAAAGCTTAAAAATTCTTTGGTAAATAACTGTTTAAAATATTTGAATGTTGTACCCTTTGTTACTTTATCATGGAGTAAATCATAATAGAATACTCTTATTATATCATCTGTGAGGGGTATGGTTGGTATACCAGTTGTGTTTTGTTTTGGAAAAAATGAACTATTTGAATTTGAGTTACCGACAAACTCAACTCCATCGTACTCTCTTATAAATTTGATGAACGCTTCCATGTTTCCGGAGTTCATTTTAACGTTGTAATTGTTACCCGCTATACCTGCATTTGCTTTACTCGAGGCAACGTTTAAAACCATGGTCTTAAATATACCAAGCGTTGATTCTGATTTTGGGGAGGGCTGATTAGGAGTTATTGAACTGATTGGTACGTAACCAAGTTTAGTTTTTGACGTTGGAACTATGTATTGAGACACGTATATAGTTTTTCCTTCCATTGTCATGGCGTACACGAATGGTCTAAAATCGAAAACTATGCTCGGGTAACACAAATCTCGTTTTCTTTTATTTATAGATTGACCCCTGTTATAAACTCTATTAAATAGATAAAGGCGACTTTCTATGTAATTACGAAGACTCCAATTTTTGGATATAGTGACACCCGGATCGCACATTCTCGGTGTGTTATAAAGTACGGGTATGTTTGACTTTTCTATCGTGTGTGCGAGTGATATCCTGTTTTCTTGATCTATAGAAGTTAACCAATATTTGGAATTTTCAGGTGTTATGAGTGGATATTGTGATTTGCATTGTCTGTGTATAGATATACATCTACCTTCTATTTCATTTATAACGTCTATGAGCATTTTGGATTCAAAGCTGGTAATTTTCTTACCCTCTGTGATGTCTCCTATTTCATTTAGATTGTAATAGAGTGACTCTCCATTTGAGGTACATCTTGCCTTCACTGACATCTTAAATTAAACACACAAAAAAAACCTAAGTCGCGTTTACCGCCATGAATAATCAATTGACTTAAAATCAAACATGAACTCTCAATCTATCGCTACCTACATCGCCAACCTTGAAAAGGAGAACGCCGAACTCAAAGAGCGTTTCCACAAATGTGAAGAAGAAAAGGCTATCCTGGAGTATGAAACAATGCTTCACTACGCTGAAGTGAGTGACAACGAGTCCGTCGCATCCGACTCTGAATATGAAACGGAAACGGAAACTGAATCTGAATCTGAATCGGATGATTACTTTGTCTGCTACAACTTACCCCTCACGGACGCTTTTGATGACCTCGCTCAAGAGGAAGAACATGAATACAAGAAATCGGTGTATGAACGAGCGGCCAATATCATCTATCATCTCGATTTCAAATTAAGCAATGGTAAGCAAATCGCTCACCTACCGGGTATCGGGAAAGGTGTCATCCGAAAAATAAATGAATTTCTTGAAACCGGTGAAATTAAGAGATTCAAGACATTCACTACAAATGAGAATATCGCGGAACAATTGGATTTACTCGCGTGCGTGGAGAAAGATACTCACAAAAGCGAGGCTTACAAGAAGGGTGCAGAGGCTATTCGAAAACTCAACTTTGAAGTCACGAATGGAACTGAGATTTCACAAGGACCCCACAAGGTACCGGGTATCGGCAGGGGCATTGCGAACAAGATCGATGAATATATCGTGACCGGTAAAATTAAGAACTTGGGTCGCCTCGATATCGGTCCGCGACGCGTCGTTAAATAATAATCATTTTAATTTAATCTTCCTTATCACCTAACACCAACATCCTCCGAACTTCATCGTACACGACACTCAATAGCGCCACCTTATATGCAAGAAATCCGACGAATGTTGCCCCATAATCAAAATCAAATGCAAAAGGTGCACTATTCCACATGGCTTCAAATATAGCAGTTCCCATTGGAGCTAATAACTGTTTTTGAAAATGTGAATTTTCTATATTATCCACGTGTCTTTCGAGTAGCGCGATGTATGCGAAAGAGGTTGCTACACCGATGGTAGAAGACACACCTTGTTCTGCTCCATGTGTGATGAAATACATGGACGTCAGTGCGCTACCATATCCGAGCGTTGCGCGGTTAATACGTTTTTTGAGTTTATCGTAATCCGTTTTAGGTTCAGTGGTGGCTCGTACGACTGCGTTATGGATGGACCACATTTATGAATTAAGCCGTATATTCCTTAATTAAGATAAAGATTACGGACTCTTATAAGTAAATGTCTGAACTCCGTGTGAAAAAACTCGTTCAAGATGCTATTGTTCCAACTCGTGGTTCTGGTGGTGCTGTTGGATACGATTTATACAGTGTCGATGAGGTTGTATTGTCTCCTTCGCAACGAAGTCTTGTCGGTACGGGGGTCGCAGTTGTTTTGCCGATGAACGTATATGGACGAGTTGCACCGAGATCTGGTCTCACCGTGAAGCATGGCATTCACGTGGGTGCGGGTGTTATTGACCCGGATTATACCGGTGAAATTAAGGTCGCTCTTTTTAATCTCGGGGACGTTCCGTTTGAGATTAAGAAGGGTGATAGAATTGCTCAACTTGTCTTAGAGAGGTGTGAAACCCCGGATGTACACGAGATTGATACACTCGACGAAACTGGACGTGGCGCTGGTGGATTTGGGTCAACGGGTGCTTAATGCATTTTTTGATCATCACAAAACCACAACATTTCTTCCGTGGGCATGAATAGAATACCTTTACGCATCGTCATCCATAACTTAGCATGTTCAACCGATGGGTAACTCCATAATACCCATCTTTCCCAGTACCCCGCACGAGAGGGATCGTTCCAGTTTTCTTCAGTACTGGTGTCTGCATATAACATGCCACGGTGTATCTCGTATAGGTCTGTTTCCACTCGAACTTCCCTGGGTATCTCGGCACCTTTACGAAGTAGGTGTGCACGCATGAGCCTTGGATTCCCATGATCTGTGTAATCTGGTGAATCCATGGAACCTATATCGATTGTTTTTTTGTTTGGTAGAGTGACCCTATATTTATGCGTGAGCGTGGGACTCGACTTTAACACTACGTGCATATAATTTAGCGAATTTTAGTTTATTGCTTTTTTAACACAACAAATTTAATATCACCCTTTTTAACATTGCCCCGTGTCATCGGATTTTTAAATAGAACCATGTTTCCGTTTGCGTTTATAGCACTTGTCATGGACATGCGAGCCATCTTTCTAAACGATGTTGGCGAAAGATACAGTTTATTTATTTTTACCGCTTTGTCTCCGTAATTGAATTCATTTGCCGTGATTGGATCTATTGGAAGATTCTTCACATTCATATTTTTCCATGTAATTTTTCGTGTCCGATTATTTTCGTTTGCATTATTTTTTACCTTTTTTTTATTCTTCATATAATTTGATGTGTTTGGACGATTATTTGAGTTGTTGAAATCAATTCTTCGACCTATAAACCCCGCGTTAGCAAAAGACATCAGTTCTCTTCGCATACGCCTGAGGTTATTCAAACTTTGACGCCTGATAATATCCGGGCTCACATTTTGTATGACGCGCACTGGACTGTTAGGTGTTTTAGGAGGTGTTTCTATGACAACTGAATTATTATTCATACCTAGTTTAAACAGATATTTTTATTGCCTAAGTCAATCAAGGTGAATGAGATATTAAGAAACATGCTTGATATTATTAGGGCAGTCGTCGGCACGGGAGGTCCATTGTTGGTCGAACACAAGGGGCGCGTCATGTGTGAACAATGTATGATAATCACACAAGACCACGTCAACCGGATGATTGATAAAATTAAAGATGTTAAATTTACTAAAATTGAACAAACTTCAGATCGCTCGTTTTCAATTTCTTAACGACGAAACGCGTTTCTACCAAACGCATATATGCATAGACTGCGAATAATTCGATAGTGTGTAATCTATTATATAACTGCCACACAAACATCTTCAATATATAGTTGTCGCGTTTATTCCAAGTTTGCTCCCTCGTAGTAGTCTTCGTTCTGGCCATAAATTATATAAAAACGTAGGTTCTAACTTATGTATGAAGTCATACACATCATTCGATGGCATCACCATTAAGGTGGGTGAGAACGCGAAAGATAATGACGCATTGACACAATCGAGTTTTCCAAATGAATGGTGGCTACATACAGACGGTGGTGCTGGTTCTCATGTCGTCGTATGTTGTGAAGAAGATGTACTTCCTAAGGAAACGAAGAGGGATGCAGCTATACTCGCCGCACATTATAGTAAATCCGTAAGAGAAAGAGTTGTTCGTGTCAATATCGTACGCGTGAATCAGGTCATAAAATGTGATAGACTAAAAAACCATGGGCAAGTGTATCTCGATGACCCGATTACACAACTTACTTTGTTTATGAATAAGGAAAAGGTGCGCATTGAAAGATTATTAAAAGTCAGGTGCGATACATAGACACACGTTTCAGTTCAAACTTGAGTAATGTCCTGCTATGTAATACACATCTTCAAATCCCAAATCAATTAATTTCTCTGCCGCAATCCTTGCCCTCTGTCCGGTGTTGCAGTAGACGAGCAATCCTTTTTTTGGAAGTTCTGTCGTTGTTTTTTCGTTCATTTTGTTGACTGGCAAATGTAACGCTCTTGGGTAGTGACCAAGTCTGTACTCTGTAGATGTTCGTACATCTATGACTTTCTTTATCTTTCCACTTTTGATCAGTTTCTTCGCTTCCGAAGCGGAGACCAAGTTTTCTCCGGTGAATGTGTACGCGAGAGCGGCCGCACCGAGTGCTATGACGAGAGGTATCATTTATATATACTTGTATAAAGATTACACCAGAATGTTATTCATGAGTCTTCAAATTAAGAAGCTACACGAAGATGCGATCATTCCTACACGGACTTCACCTGGGTCCGTTGGCTATGATTTATATAGCATGGAAGAAGTAATCGTCCCGCCACTCGAACGTGCTTTTGTAAGTACTGGTGTCTGTGCACATTTGCCACCTGGTGTTTATGGTCGTATTGCACCTAGATCCGGTTTGACACTTAAGTATGGCATTCAAACCGGTGCGGGTGTCATCGACCCAGATTTTACGGGTGAGTTGAAAGTCATCCTACTTAATCACGGGAGTGAGCCGTTCGTCATTAAGAAGGGAAATAGAATTGCACAAATGATTCTGGAAAGGTGTGAAACACCTCTCATCGAAGAAGTACAAGAACTCGTGGAAACGCAGAGAGGAAATCGTGGTTTCGGGTCTTCTGGAAATTAATTTAGTTGGAGAATGCAATACCCGCCATACCATCTTTCACTCTCAAAATATTGTAGTTTACAGCGTAAACTCTATATAATCCATCATTGGCACCGGAGCTTGGACTTTGAATGGTAAGTTTCGCATTATCTATGCGAGAAAAGTTCAAAGAGCCACTTGGCTGTGACCGGTTCATGGTCAAGCAGAATGGCCACGTGAAGAGTGGAACCGCATCAAGAGATGATGGCGCGAGTGCAGTGGTGTGCATTTCGTGAACAACATTATGGTGGAATGTATTCGAACCATTTTCGAATAGGGCGAGGCCGTTAATGTAAAGCGACGCGGTATCGAAACTGTAATCACTCGCCCATCCAGTACCAGACACATTTGACGTTGTCAAGTGGAGCGCCCTGACTGGATGGTTGAAATAAGTCAAATCGATAGACGTGTCAGTCTTTGTCATTGGTTGATATTGCACTTGGGTGATGAGGATTTCGTGTTCTTGTGACGTGAAATGCTCGCGTTCGGCGGTGTCCAAGTATGCATACATACCGTATATTTTTGGGCTTGCTCCCAAGTTACCGAGACCAGAACGGCACTTGATTCGCAATTCAACTTCGTGATATTGCAACGCCACCAATGGGAGCGACTTAGTCCAATCTTCGCTGAAGAAGAATGGTACCATGTAATAATCGGACGCGGTACCAGCGACACCCTTCGCGTTATCGGCGACTGTTTCCGATGTCACGGAGCAAGATGCCTTGGCTTGTGTATCACGGTACACAACGTTGTGAACACCTTGTACATACAAGGAATCGAACTTGCAAACTTCTTGTCCACCAACGTGAAGACTGAATTCAGTCACACTGGTATCACCCGAAGAAAAGAGGCCATCAGTGTTTACGCCAACGTTGGAAATATTTGGGTGTTCCACCCATATGTAGCTCAAAAGGTCACCCTTCGAGCGAATTGGTACGACAACTTCCGCGCCACCCGTGAAAGTACCGATGTAATCCATGCGCTCTGGCTTGAGAGCAAAGTTCGTGTAGCGCTTGTAGTTTTGGCGCCAGAAACTGACTTGGGGTTCGCCAGTGATGTAGGCATCCTGAGCCCCGACTGATACAAGATCGACAAGTGCAGCTGACATAATTATTATTAAATGATATTAAAATTTTAGGTACATAACGAAGTATGGTTGTCTTCCAAGCACTCACCTGGGAGACCAGGGATACAGACGACGAACACTTGATCAGTATCTTTGGTAAAACAAGTGAGGGTAAGTCTGTATGTGTAACGACAGCATTTACACCTTACTTTTTTGTAAAGTTGCCTCGTAATATAACACAACAAAAGGTGCAAATCATATACAACAAAATCGAAAAGGCGTGTCCTGGTTGTCTCACGAGTTATAACACGATTCACCGCAAAGATGTTTGGGGGTTTCAAAACAATGAGCAATTCCCATACCTTCAGTTATTTTTTAGAAATCTCGCTTCGAGACGTATGGTTGCTGGACGTCTTCGACGACCACTTCCAGATGAAAGTATTCGCATTAAAATGTACGAATCTAATTTGGACCCGGTACTTCGACTCATGCACAGAACTGGTATTCAGTCAACTGGATGGCTCGATACAGGTGATTTATGTACAGCTGCGTATAACGCGCACGTTGACATCGACC
>Ga0206677_10003535_pt1 | contig 13107 bp, 13 predicted proteins | sample M130m12015metaG_FD_155475 | JGI IMG/M metagenome (GOLD analysis project Ga0206677, IMG submission 155475) | Ammonia-oxidizing marine archaeal communities from Monterey Bay, California, United States - M1 30m 12015 | ecosystem: Environmental > Aquatic > Marine > Intertidal zone | place: USA... | reverse complement strand
GGGTGGGTTGGGTTTTAGACATGATGCAAATTTGTGACAAAAGACACCATTGTAAACCAATGCGGACGTAATTTTGTTGTAAAGTTTATTGCTATGAAAAATTTAGTCTTCATACTTTCCGTTTTTGCCGCACTGGCGGCCTGTAATGCGCCCGAACCGGAGGTCCTAACAATTCCTTCAACTGTAGCTGTAAATGACAGTGTGGTCGCAAATGCTTCTAAGGAGCTTTTTATCTCAGGCATGACTTGTGTTATGGGATGCAAAGGAGCGATTGAAAAGAAGTTAAACGCTACCAACGGCATTTCAGATTTCCATATTGTCTTTGAAGACAGTACAGCGACCGTACGTTTTGATAGCACCTTAATTACTGTAGATAAAATCATTGCTGAGGTTGCTGATGTAGCAGGTGGTGGGTTTTACTCAGCCACTTTTTTAGACAATTAATACATGGAGCGCAACCCGCTGGTTCGAAGACTCGCCACAGTAAGTTTGGTACTCATCTTTCTCGTCATTTTGGCTGGCTCCGTAGTACGTGCGACGGGTTCAGGAATGGGTTGCCCTGATTGGCCGCAGTGCTTTGGATACACCATTCCTCCAACATCCATTGAAACCTTGACTTGGGGGCCTTTGAAAAGTTTTGAGGAAGGGCAAATGATATTGAAAGACGGTCAATTTTGGGTAGCGCAGTTAGATTTCACAACCTCGGCAGATTTCAATACGATGAAGTGGGCTGTTTTCACAAAGCACGACTACAACGTTTTTAACCCTATTCATACGTGGATCGAATACATCAACAGACTCATTGGTGCTTTAAGCGGACTTCCGGTATTGGCGCTGGCAATTGTAGCTGTAGCCCGGACACGAAAAAATTGGGGGAACGCACTTCTTTCAGTGGGTGTACTCTTTTTGCTCCTTTTTGAGGCTTGGTTGGGTAAACTGGTTGTAGACGGCAACCTCGTACCAAACCAAATTACCATACATATGATGGGGTCGGTTGCCATAGTATTACTTCTATTGGCTTTACGTGCGAGAAACACACCGTCACCAGCGCCGTTGCCGCTACCCGTTAGAAATGGGTTGCTGTTTTTACTGGTATTGATTGTAATACAGATATTTCTAGGTACGCAAACTAGAGAGTTGGTAGATGCTGCCTTCGGTCATAATGAGTTGGTCTTACGAACCAATGTTATCTCATCAATTGAAGAGGTGATGCCGAAAATACACCGCAGCTTCGCCTGGGTCATTTTAATAGTGACGAGCGTATTGTATTACCTGCGTAGAAAGCACCAAGCTATGGTTCCGGGCTTTGGCGCATTGATTTTTGCCATTGGTTTAGAATGGAGCGTAGGCGTCGTGTTGTACTTTTTGGGATTACCTAAAGCGATGCAACCAGTGCATTTGGTACTAAGTATCGGGATATTAGCTTCGATCAGTTACCCGCTTTTTTTAAGCTTCCGTAAGTCTTAAAATGAGCTAGCTCTCGGCTTCTTCAGATTCAACCCACTTTAAGGTTCCAATCATCTTCAGTAATTCATCCCTCATAAACTGAGTTACTGGGGCTAAACTATCTGCATTAGGTGTGCTGTAGTGGTACAATACGCCACGAAGGAAATGAGAGGCGCTATCCGTTGCGTAAAACTGTGTAGTTGTGGCAGATGCCCCGGAAAACTCATAATACAGCCCGAACACGCCTTCTTCAGGGTATGCAAAAAATTGTTCCCGCATTCCACTTGCCTTGACGGTGTGCTTGTAGGCTAATTGTTGTGCATCCCGGACCAATTCTTCAAGATTTTCAGTCACTGGCTTGTAGGTGAATTGAACGGTACTTAAGATCGAAGGATACGCAAGGTCCATCCAAAACTCATCCGCATTCGTATCGGATAAAACCTCTTTTTTAATGGCCTTAGCTTCAGCGTTTATTTGAACGCGAAAAGGGGCTTCAAAGGGTAATTCAGTATACCCGTTTTGAGCGGGAAGACCAATTCTCATGTGTCCATTAGGGCGAGCGAATGGTTCTTCGCTGCAAGAATAGAGTAGTGCAAAAAGTACTATGAAAAGACTATGCTTCATGATTCGGGTTAACGGTTACTTTAATCCGTATTAATTTACGTTGATCTACGCTCTCCACTTTAAAAGTGAACGCTTCGTAGGTGATTTCTTCGTTCTTTTCTAAAAATTTGCCGGCCAATTCCAGAACAAGTCCAGCGAGCGAATCACTTTCTCCATCCACAGATTCGAAAATGTCCTTGGGAAGATCGAGCACCCGACAAAAGTCGATCAGTGGCGTTTGCGCCTCGAAAACGTAGTTGTGGTTGTCGAGCTTGCTATACACTAAATCGTCATCGTCAAATTCGTCACTAATCTCTCCAACGATCTCTTCTAACACATCTTCAAGTGAAATAACCCCAGAGGTTCCGCCAAACTCGTCAACGACTATCGCCAAATGGATTCTTCGCTGCTGGAATTCTTTAAGTAGATCGTCAATTTTTTTGCTTTCCGGAACGAAGAATGGTGTGCGAATGAGATCCTGCCATCTAAAGTTATCTAAGGCATCCACATAAGGGAGAAGATCTTTCACATACAGAAGACCTTTGATCTGGTCGAGTTGTTCTTCATAAACTGGAATTCGAGAATACCCCTTGTCTACAATGTGCGATAATGTATCATGGAATTGCGCCTTAATGTCGATGGCAATAACTGAAGTACGTGGGGTCATTACTTCTTTTACCGTGGTAGAGCCAAACCGTACAATACCTTTTAAAATACGCTGCTCGTCCTCAGTCGTGTGCTCGTCGGTGGTTAATTCAAGAGCTTGTTCCAGGTCATCCACGCTAAGGGAAGGTGCACGTCCTTCAATATTTATTCTATTAATGGTTTTACTGAGCCGTTTGCTTAACGGTTTTAAGATTTTGTGCAGACGGAAAATAAAGGGGACTACGAAGCGGGCAAAGTTTAATCGGGCAGTATTCGCATACACTTTCGGTAGGATTTCTCCAAAAAGTAAGAGTACCCCCGTTATAGCCAATATCTCAATGATAAAGGTTAACAGTGGACTCCAGAGTTCAGGTGAGAAGAAGGTATTGAGTAAAAACGTAGAGAGGATAACGATACCCACATTTACGAAGTTGTTTGATATCAGAATGGTCCCGAGCAATTCTTCAGGCTTCTCCAGCAATGTTTTAATTCGGCTGTGCTTAGGAGCGTCTTCTTCGAGTTCTTCGAGTTCTCCAGCGCCTAATGAGAAAAATGCAACCTCAGAACCCGAAATTAAGGCGGATAAGAGAAGAAGGATAATGAGCACTACAATGAAGGCGACTCCGGTTATCGAAGCGTCGATGGTTAAAAATTGCAGAATTGTACTGGGAGGCTCTGTTTCCAATTTAAAGTAGTTCGTTCGACTTAGAAGGGTAGGTCATCTTCCTCTTGATTGATACTGGCTACCGGCCCTGGATTTCCTGTGTTCTGAACAGGTGCTGGCTGTGAAGCAGCAGGCGCGCCATAGTTGGTGGAGTTGTCGCTAGATACTCCCTCGCTTTCAGCGCGCGAAGTAAGCATAGTCATTTGGTTTACTTGAACGTCGGTAGTGTACCGATCAGTACCCGTTTGATCTTGCCACTTTCTCGTTTTTATTTTCCCTTCGAGAAACACTTTATGGCCCTTTTTGAGGTATTTGTGTGCGACATCGGTTAATCCTTTTGCACTGATAACGATATTGTGCCATTCGGTATTCGTTACGCGCTGACCGTCCCTATTTGTATAGGTTTCTGAAGTCGCTAATGGAAATTTCACAATAGAACCACCGTTGTCAAAATGAAGAATTTCGGGATCCTTTCCAAGATTTCCAATGAGCATTACTTTGTTCAGCGTACCGGCCATGATTGAGTTATTTTGATGTTTTCGTATATCAAATTTAGGCAAATTTAGCCCCGGAATTACAGCTTGTTAGTAACAAAGTCAGCTATAATAATAGGCATGCCTAATTCTTGGGCTTCTGCTTTTGAATAGAAGTTGTAATCCCCGGAAATTTCAGCTTCAGCTACCGCCCAAAAGCTACAATAGAGGTCTTTATGCGATAATTTATGCAGCATCGGTTCCGCCAATAGTTGACCATATTCTGGTGCTCCATCGAGCTGCGGAAATTCATAGAGCCCAGCCCAAATACTATCGGTTCCTCTTTTTCTTAAAGCGACTTTGTTTTTGTTTTGAACCACTCCAAAATGAAGTGTTTCTTTTGTTTTTTTACCCTTTTTTAGTTTTACGGGTAACGTAGTGACTGTCCCGGTATTATGGGCATGACAAGAGTTGCTGAGAGGACAATACATGCAATTGGGACTTTTAGGAGTGCAGTGCAATGCTCCAAATTCCATGATCCCCTGATTATACATCCCAGGATTTTCTGTCCCTTGGATACATTCGTTCGCTAAAGCCTGAAATTCTTTTAGTCCTGAAGTGCTGTTTGTGGGTGTGCTTATTCCGAAATAACGGCTAAGTACACGATAAACATTTCCGTCTACTACACCGATTTTTTCCTGAAAACATATGCTTGCTATTGCCGCCGCAGTATAAGGGCCAATTCCCTGTATTTTTAATAATTCATCGTATTGTTCAGGCAGTTGGCCGTTAAATTCTGTGAGTATTTGCCTGGCACCTTTTTGAAGATTGCGTGCTCGATTATAGTAGCCTAAACCAGTCCAGAGTGCAAGTAACGTGTCTTCATCTGCAAGTGCTAGCGACTCAATAGTGGGAAATGCTTCCAGTATTTTGTGGAAGTAAGGTGTGCCTTGTGCTACCCGCGTCTGTTGCAAAATGATTTCACTTAACCATACTTCATAAGGCACGGGCACCACTTTGCGCCAAGGCAAATCCCTTTTGTGCGCTCGATAGTATTCTTCTATGCTGATTCTGAAGGTGTTAAATCTGCTCATGGATCCTCCTGGAGGTTAAGATAATTTTATTCTTGAAGGCTGTAAATAAGGAAAGTAGGTGTATATTTGCGCCCCTCATTAACCAAGTCCTACGGGACGTAAAAGTATAGAGCAAATGACGAAAGCAGATATCGTTACTAAGATTTCTGACAAAACAGGAATGGAGAGAGGTGATGTACAAGCAGTTGTAGAGAGCTTCATGAAAGAGATCAAGCACAGTCTAGAAGACGGTAATAACGTTTACTTGAGAGGATTCGGTTCTTTCATCGTTAAAAAACGTGCACAAAAGACTGGACGTAATATTTCGAAAAACACTACTATCGTCATTCCAGCTCATTACATTCCAGCGTTTAAACCTGCAAAGGTTTTTGTTGAAGGCGTAAAGGATAACGTACCTGTAGATTAAGTTGAAAAAAGGCACACTCATAGCATTTTTGACAGCCGTTGTCTTCGCAGTGGTTCTTTGGCAGTTGCCTAGGACGGCATACCAGAACGCTCCAGAAGTCGTTTCAGAAGAAGGCAATCCTTTGGACGAAAAAGTGGATGAAGCTGTTGCTATTATTCAAAATGGAGAAGGCGCTCCTATGCAAGCAATAGGAATGTTGTTGGAGGTGCTGAGAGAAGACCCCAATCACGAAAAGGCTTTGCTTTGGCTTGGGAATTTTTCAATGATGAGTGGTCAATGGGACAAGGCAGTTGACCGTTTTCACCAGTTGAGTCAGTTGCACCCTGACAACGAACTGTATACCTTGAATAAAGCGCAGGCTTTAATTCAAGTAGGGGACACGACAGCAGCATTGTCGAGTGCCAAAAACTATTTAAACACATATCCTGAAGCAAATCGTGTCAAAGATTTTGCGGAGGGTTTACAGAATTAATAACACTAAAAACTTAGCATTATGCCAAGCGGTAAAAAACGTAAAAGACATAAGATTGCTACGCACAAGCGTAAAAAGCGTCTAAGAAAAAATCGTCACAAGAAGAAGTAATCTTCTTTAGTGTATGAAAACAGAATTAGTTATAAGTGCTAGTTCTGACCAAGCAGATATTGCATTACTTGAAGACGGAAGGCTTCAGGAATTGATCAAGGAAAAGGGAGACGACAGTTTCTCTGTTGGTGATGTCTATTTAGGCACGGTTAAAAAGCTGGCAACCAGTTTGAACGCCGCTTTCGTAGATGTAGGTTATGAGAAGGATGCATTCCTCCATTACAATGATCTAGGCCCTCAAATAAAATCTTGGCAAACCTACCTTCGTCGTACCCTTAAGGGCAAGCAGCTTAGCAACATCACCAACTTTAAAGCAGAGCCAAATATTGAAAAAGATGGCAATATTGGTGATGTTTTAAAGCAAGGTGATCAAATCCTCGTTCAGATAACCAAGGAGCCAATTTCAACGAAAGGCCCTAGGATTACTGCTGAGCTTAGTATTGCAGGTCGCTTTGTAGTGCTCGTTCCTTTTTCTAACCGCGTGAGCGTGAGTCAAAAGATTCGCGAGCGTGAGGAAAAGGATCGACTTAAAAAATTGGTCAGAAGCATCAAACCGAAAGGTTTTGGTGTCATTATACGTACTGTCGCAAAAGGACAGAGCGCGGAAGAATTACAGGCAGATTTAGATAATCTTGTACGCAAGTGGTCTCAACTCCACAAGGGTATTAAGCGCTCCAATAAGCCACTGCGAATTTTCCGCGAAATGAATAGGGCAAGCGCATTCCTGCGCGATGTCTTTAATGAATCGTTCACATCCATCACCATAGACAACACAGAGCTGTGCGATGAAGTGAAAGATTATCTTGATGAGATCAAGCCAGGCGCTTCAAAAATGGTAAAAGAGTACAGTGGTCAGATGCCGCTGTTCCAGTTTTCAAGTGTAGATCGCCAGATCAAAGGTGCTTTTGGTCGTAGTGTGAGTATGCCGAAAGGCGCTTACTTGATAATAGAGCATACAGAAGCCATGCATGTGGTTGATGTGAATTCTGGTAACCGTACAAATACTGCGGAGAATCAGGAGGCAAATGCGCTACAGGTAAATTTACTTTCTGCGGTAGAGGTAGCACGTCAGTTGCGTCTTAGAGATATGGGCGGAATTGTAGTGATAGATTTTATCGACATGAATAGTGCGGAGAATCGTAAGGCGGTGTATGAGAAAATGCACGAAGAAATGAAGCGTGATCGCGCGCGCCACAAGATTCTTCCTATATCTAGGTTTGGTTTGATGGAATTAACGCGTCAGCGTGTACGTCCTGAAACGAACATCACTACGCGTGAAGAAAACCCAGATAATTTGGTGGAAGCACCAATACAGGTAATTGACGCAATTGCCTCTAAATTGGCCCAGATTGAAACACGTGAGGTGTACGTTCACGTTCATCCTTTCATCGAGGCTTATTTAACAAAAGGACTTTTTGGTAGTATCAAGAAGACTTGGCAAAAGAAAATGCGTAAAAAGATTATTGTCGTTCCCCGCGACGCATTCACTATGCTGGAGTGGAAAATAATGGATAAAGAGAACAAATCACTTTAGCCACGGAATAATTCTTAGGAACCCGAAGGTATCTTTAGGATAGCTTCGGGTTTTTTCGTTATTTGATGGAATGACAACTTCAGAAGCATTACAAAAGCTGCAACGTTATTGCGCCTATCAAGAGCGAAGCCCCTTTAACGTGGAGCGAAAGTTGCAACAAATAGGCTTGCCTCGGGACCGTCATGAGGAGGTGATTGCTCAGCTCATGGAAGATAGCTTTTTAGATGAGTACCGTTTCACGGAAGCCTATACACGCGGAAAGTTAAATCAAAAGCAGTGGGCTCCGCGTCGTATTCGAATGGGATTGCAGGAGCACAAAATACCTAGAGTGACCATTGATCGTGTTCTAGGGCAGGTTGATCAGCATATAGTCGATACAAATGCGCTCTATCTCGTAGAGCGCTGGTTTGAGTCGAAATCTAAAGAAAAACTTACAGCAGCCTTACAACGACGTGGTTACGACTTTGAATTAATTGCAGCAACTTATAATGCGGTCATGAGTCAACGCGGTTAAGGAAGATGATCTCAGTTTTAGTTCGAGATAGTTGGTACCGCTTAACCTTTCCAAGTACCACCGTATCTATAGTGTTTGTTGCCGGGTTTCACATCAAGAACGCACGTCTCACACAGGAAGTACCACGTTTTATCTGGTTTGTATTGCACTCTAAACATCACAGCGTGTTCCTCATTGCAGTGTGGACATGTCTTAACTTTCCCCATTGGCTTTACTCTAGCTAAAATGATTTCAAGACAGACTTGACTTTATTTATATGCGCTTCGGTTATGTCTAGGTGGAATACCATTCTACATTTCCCGGGTCCCATTTGACTTATTCCTATTCCTTTTTCAGCTAAACCAGCGATGAAATGGTCTTGGTTGAGGTCTTCATTAAGTCCGAAAATTAGAACATTCGTTTCGGGTAGAATCACAGTATCGATATAGGGTAAGGATTGTAAAAAAGTCGCCATGTCGCTGGCTGCAGCGTGATCTTCAGCTAAGCGCTCCACGTTATGTTCCATAGCGTAAAGTGCGGCCCCCGCCAAGAATCCTGCCTGTCTCCATCCTCCTCCGATCCGTTTGCGAATGCGTTTTGCGTGGGCTATAAAAGCTTCATTTCCTAGAAGAATAGATCCTATTGGGGCGCCGAGTCCTTTCGATAAGCAGATGGATATAGTGTCGAAAGCTGCGCCATAATCACTTTCACTATGATTCTTGGCAATCAGCGCATTGTAGAGTCGTGCACCATCAAGGTGGAATAGAAGCCCGTTTTTACTAGCTACCGCTCTCAACGCTTCTATCTCCTCCCATTCATAGCAAGTGCCTCCACCTTTATTTGATGTATTTTCAACCGCTAAAACACGGGATATAGGAAAGTGTATATCATCTGCTTTTAAGCATGAGAGCACACCCTCTGGATGTATAATGCCGCGATCGTCTCCAGTAAAGGCCACGGAGGCATGCGCGTTTGCTGCAATTCCACCGCCTTCGTAGTTGTAGATGTGGGCATACGGATGACAAATAACTTCATCACCTGGGCTTAGGTGTGACATGAGCGCTATCTGGTTTGCCTGTGTCCCAGAGACACAGAAAAGAGAACCGTCCATGCCGAAGCGTTCGGCCATCAAGGATTCGAGATGCTTTACTGTCGGGTCATCACCAAGGACATCATCGCCTACAGGGCTCTCGAACATGGCTTTTTTCATTGCGTCGCTGGGGCGAGTAACAGTGTCGCTGCGAAGGTCAACAGTAAACATAAATGCATCCTTTAGATTGTACGTGAAGATAAGAAGGGATGCTTAACTTTGTGGCTTATGGTTACAGCAGAACAGATTAAAGCCTTGGGTGAGCGTTTGGAGCGTTTACAGAGTTATTTAAACCTAGAGCAAAAGCGAATACACATCATAAATGAAGAAGAGAAGACGGCTTCACCAGAGTTTTGGGACGATCCTAAAAAAGCTGAAGTGACTCTCAAAGCGTTACGTGGTGTGAAGTTCTGGGTAGATGGCTATGAGAAGGCTGTGAAAATGTTTGGTGAAGCTGAATTGAGTCTAGAGTTTTTCAAAGAAGGTGAGTTAGAGGAGGTTGATGTGGAAGAAGCCTACGCTGCTTGTGAAAACTGGATAGAAGAATTAGAGTTCAAAAACATGCTCAGTGGCGAAGAAGATAAACTGAGCGCTGTGCTTCAAATTACTGCTGGGGCAGGAGGAACAGAGAGCTGTGATTGGGCCAGTATGCTGATGCGTATGTATCTGATGTACGCAGAAAAACAAGGATATAAGACGAAGGAATTGGTGCTTCAAGAAGGCGATGTTGCTGGGATTAAAACGGTGACAATCGAGGTAGAAGGCGATTTTGCATTTGGCTTTTTAAAAGGAGAGAATGGAGTGCACCGGCTTGTACGGATTTCCCCCTTTGATTCTAATGCCAAACGACATACAAGTTTCGTATCGGTATATGTTTTTCCACTGGTGGATGATACCATTGATATTAAGATTAATATGAGTGATATTACGTGGGATACCTTCCGTTCTTCAGGAGCAGGGGGTCAGAACGTGAATAAAGTCGAGACAGGTGTGCGATTAAGACACAAGCCTACGGGAATCATCATTGAAAACACAGAGACCCGCTCGCAGTTAGGGAATAAGGAAAAGGCCATACAACTTCTAAAATCCCAATTGTACGAGATGGAGATTGAGGCGCGCAATGCAAAACGTGCGGAGATAGAGGCAGGCAAGAAGAAGATCGAATGGGGATCGCAGATCCGTAACTATGTAATGCATCCTTATAAATTGGTCAAAGATGTGCGCACTGCGGAGGAGACTTCTGATGTAGACGGCGTAATGAATGGGAATATCGAACGATTCCTTAAGGCATTCTTAATGAAACAAGGCGAGAGTGCGAATGCCGATGAATATTAAAAAACATTGAGTAACCGCCTCTATTGAATGCACAATAGGGGGTGGATTCTGTTAGGATAGTAGCTATCTTGCTAACTATGCGCAATTGGAAACTATTTCTTGCCTTGATATGGACGTTACCATTGGTGGCGCAGCAGGGTTTTGTGCGTAATCAAGGCCAATGGCAGGAGCCTTTTAGCTTTAAAATCCAATTGGGCCCTAACAGCCTATTTCTCACCCCAGATTCTCTCGTACTTTCTGTTTTAGATCCGTCAGATTTTCACAGTGATCACATCGGCGAACATCATCACTATTCAGATTCACTCCATTACCATCATTTTTCAATGGTTTTTAACGCTTCTCAAACCATGCAGTGGTTGGGGGAGGACGCTTATGATGCACCCTTGAGTTATTTTGTAGGTAAGCAAGATTCTTGGCGCTCAGGCGTGCGGTCGTTCCATAAAGTACGCGCCAGGAATGTATACCCCGGTATTGACTTAGTGGTATATGAGGCAGCCGGTGGTTTTAAGTTTGATTGGGAGCTTGCTGCAGGCGCTGATCCGGAACAGATTTCTATTGCTTACCATGGATTAGACGGTTGGCAGGTAAAAGGGAAGGAATTGATCCTTCAAACCCGGTTTGGGTCCCTTGTGGAGGAGATGCCTTATGCGCTTCAAGAAGAGCGCACTGTTCGAGCTCGTTACAAGGAGGTGAATGGAAATTTGGGATATGATTTGGGCCGATTCCATAATGATCAGCCGCTCACTATCGACCCAATTTATATTTTCAGCACCTACACCGGAAGTTCCGTAGATAACTTTGGGTATACTGCGACCTTCGACGACAGTAGCAATGCTATTGGTGGAGGAATAGCCTTTGGTATAGGTTATCCTGCAACCTTAGGTGCGGTCGACATCAGTTTTAACGGCGGTTTGTTTGATGTTGCCGTGAGTAAATTTTCTTCTGACGGTTCCCAATTACTTTGGTCTACGTATTTAGGCGGTTCAAATCTGGACCAGCCGTACAGTATGGATTGTGATGAAAATGGCAACGTATACATCTTAGGTTCCACGGGATCTGATGATTTCGGAGTTACTGGGACCGCGTATGATACTTCATTTGCAGGTGGGGCCTCTATTACGGCAGAATATTACACCTTCAATCAAGGCACGGATCTCTTTGTAGCAAAAATAAATGCAGCAGGTAATCAGCTGGTCGGTTCAACCTACATAGGGGGCGCCGGGAGTGATGGTATCAATGACAGTTTACGCTTTAATTACGGAGATAGTTTCCGTGGCGAAATCGAAGTCCAGCGCAACGGTGGTGCGGTATATTTTGTAAGCAATACATTCAGTACCTCCTACCCAACTATTCTGCCTGCTACCTCGCATCAAGGCGGTCAAGACGGTGTCATTAGTGTTTTAAACAGGGACCTAACTCAGCTTCTAGCAAGTACGTATGTCGGTACCTCTGGAAATGAAGCTTTATACAGTATCGCTCTTGCGGATAAGCAAGGTCTTAATTTCCCATCGCCGTCCTTCAAGTTCACACCTTTTTATGTTGCAGGTTCCATAGGGCCCAGCACCGATTCTTCCATTGCTATGGGTTGGCTAAACCCCGTTAATGATTACAGCATACCTGTAAGTAGTGATCAAGATGCCTTATTATTGGCCGGTGACTTCGGTCCAGCATTGACTGGTACAGGCAATTTTGTAACCATGAGTGCCGTCAATATCCAAGCGGACAGTGGCTACAATCAGCATTTCTTTGTTGAAACGCACAGTGAAACGGATACTGCAAGTGTTGTCACCGTCGTAGGCCAACACAAAGGTGGACTAGTGGCCGATTCGCTGACTTGGGGTCAGCCAGGTAGTGCACAGTATTTTCAACGCTACAAGAAGGACGGAAATTCGGGTTTCACAAAGCTCAAAACCGCAGTTTGGGGAGATAGCGCCCATACTACGGTAGATGTCAGTCCTACAGCATTACTTGTAGATGATTGCGGCAATACCTATTTCTCCGGGTGGGGAGGCTCACCAAATCCAGAAGGCAATACTGAAGGGATGGCCCTTAGTGCGAATGCATTTCAAACGACAACAGATGGGAGGGACTTTTACTTTTTGGTTTTAGATCCAGATTGGAAATCACCGCGATTGGCTACGTACTTTGGTGGTACTGGTCGTGAGCATGTGGATGGAGGAACCTCTCGTTTTGACAGGACGGGTAGGATTTTTCAGGCTGTATGTGCCGGTTGTGGCGGAACGTCTACATATCCTACTTTCCCAAATAATGTATACGCGAGCAGTAATGGTTCGTCCAATTGTAATCTGGCAGTCACAGTCATTGATTTAGACGTTCAAAATGCACGCGTTTTCGCTCAGCCTGATCCTCCGGTCTTCTGTCTGCCTAACACATTTTCAATCCTAGACTCTAGCATTAATGTTCAGAATTATACAGTGTATTGGGGGGATGGGAATTCTACCAATAGTACGTCACTCCAAGGAGGCCATATTTACGCTTCTTCTGGTACGTATCCGGTGCAAGTTATTGGTCACGATACCATCTGCGACACTTGGGACACAGCAACCTTTGCGGTTCAAGTGAATCCGGCATACGATTCGGTTTATACCTCATATACGTATGATTTCTGTGATCCGCTTCGTGGGGTTACGGCCCAATTAATACATGCGAGCGACTCCATATTGGTAACAGATCGTGTTTTGGATTGGACCATTTCAGGCGCATCGTTCACCACTCCGCAG
>Ga0206677_10003531_pt1 | contig 13116 bp, 14 predicted proteins | sample M130m12015metaG_FD_155475 | JGI IMG/M metagenome (GOLD analysis project Ga0206677, IMG submission 155475) | Ammonia-oxidizing marine archaeal communities from Monterey Bay, California, United States - M1 30m 12015 | ecosystem: Environmental > Aquatic > Marine > Intertidal zone | place: USA... | reverse complement strand
GAAATTTTACAGCAACGGACAACTCAGATGCTGAAGCTTCGCCAGATTGCACTCGGCCTAATAGTTCCTTGGCCGTGGCATCATGAAGCAAATCTAGGAGTGTTTTTTCCATTACGTTTTACCCAGTATTGAGTTCTGTTGTGTATTTCTTGCCTTTGTAGTCGAACACTTTAGCTCCACTTTCTCTGGCAGTTTTGAATGCTGTACCAAAGTCAGATAGTGCAGCAAGTTCTTCAGGCTCTGGTGCAGGACGCTCAAGGTCACCTTGACTATCTAGTTCAGCCGCAGCATCGGAAAGTGCAGCTCTGCGTTCTGCATAGCGTACACGAGATTCTGTAGCTGTTAGCTGAGAGTCATTGATGCGGTTAGTCCAGCCATTCTTATTAGGTTCCCAGTTATTGAGACCTTTAAGATATGAAAGCTGTGAGCTAGCTATAGAGTCTATAAGTTTTTGTGGGTCTTCATCATATGCTTTTTTAACAGCAGCAGCAGTAAGTGGACCATTCAGTTTATCAACTTTAGTTCCTACAAGCTCTTGTAGTTTACCTATACTTGTTCCTTGACCAGCTACTACGCCAAACTGAAATACTTGTTGAGCTATCGGCTCTGGTAAAAGGTCAAGTAAGGGCGCTTCCCAGTAGTCTTTACGATAAATGCCAACAGCAGTTTCCTGAGTGATCTTTTCAATATCGTGGTCTTTCCCATACTGTTTTTCTGAGATACCATATTTCGTAGTACCTCCTGGATCAGCCGAAGCACTACGCTTGGCTAGGCCGCCTTCCCACTTTAGTACGAAGTCTTTTGCTGTATCAAAACTAGATTCGTGACTAGACCAATCTATTTTTCTAATCATGTTAAATCACCTTAATACTTTTTCTTTGCAGTCTTGGCTGCTCTCTTAAAATCAGCTTCAGTTGGTGCGCCCTTAGCTCCAGCTTTACGCATTGAGCCACCAGATTTCTTTATGCGTAGTCGTTTAAGGTGGATGTTTTTATATAATCCATTCTTAGGCATTTGTTTCTCCTACTTTGTTACGCCCTTAAGCTTCTCAAAAGTTCTGAGACCACCTAAGCCCAACAAAGATAAAGTTAGAGTCATAAGCTCCGCAGCTTGAATAGCTGGAAGATCGACAGGAATTGTAAGGAAAGAGTTAATCAATCCAGCGAAGGGCAGGATCAGGAATTGGTACGCAAGACCAATAGCCGATACCCACCCTATAGCTGGTCTCCAGCCAGCGACCCACACAGATCGGTGTTTAGCCTCTTCTATGTTGATCATGGCTTGGAGGATGTGAGGCTTCTGAAGCATCTCTTCCATTCGGAAACGTGCCGCAGCTTTCTCTTCATCGGACGTAAATAAATCGTCCAGTCCATTCATAACTCCCTCAGCAATCCCAGCAAAAGGATTGAGTGAAGACATAAATTTTCCTTTGGTTATTTAGGAACCTAACCACCTACCAAGTACAGACGTACCTACGCCCCCTAAACCCATACTCAAAAGCATAGCTCCAGCTAAGAAGCCTTTGCCTTTGACTAGTTGCTTTTCTAGGTCGTTGACACGAGCTGTAAGCTGGTCGGTAGTTTTTTGGTGTTCTCTAAGTTGTTGTGATAATTGTTCAACGAGAGCGACTAACCGCCCAGCATCATAATCTGACATTGTGGACATTGGTTAATCCTCTGTTTTCTCCTTAATACGAATCCAATAATCACCTAAAGGGTTTTTAAAGTAAGGCGTATCGCCATCTTGAGGCTTCTCTTCAGTCACCGCCCCTTGATCATCACGATAAACAATACTTTCAAAGTCTTTTAAGTATATCGGAGTTCCGTATAATTCAGTTTCATATTGAAATAAATTTTCTTTAGTAATCATACTGCTTTCCAATAAACGTACTTTCCACTTTCATCGACAATTTTAGCAGTTACAGGGGCAATCCCTAATAACCTTTTTTGCGTATCTTTTATTTGAGCTACGCCTAATGCAACCATCGTAGGGCTTGATGTCCTATTTTGCATATTTGTGTCTGGATCGTACAAAAAATATTCATCTTCATCAGCATTGTGGTCCAAATTATCAGGGTGAAAGCTTCTAATTGTTTCATTACCTTCATCATCTGTGGTTATAGAACCTGTCTGAATAAACGTGTTTAAATTTTGTAATTCAGCATGAGTTAGGCTATCTGTGTATTCTCTAGCATCTGCTTCATTATCAAACACTTTACCATCAATGCAGTGATACTCTTCAATAGTGTGGTCATTAAAGTAAGTAATTGCTTCTAATCGCGTAGGTAATTCGTCAGCCCAATCATACCAGCCTTGGATAGTATTATGACCATCTTCGTCATATTCATCAATAAAGGTTTCAAGGTACTCACGATTAGCATCAGCTTTAAATGCAACACTTAACTCACCATAATCCCCCTCAGTAATGCCATTCATTTCAAACCAATGTGTAATAGCAGCCAAAGAACCCTCACAGGCTCCCATATCTTTAAAAAATTCTAATGTAACTTTCATTAGCCTACTGCCCCCATTGTTCTACTAGTATTTAAACCGCCGACAAAAGTGACAGAGTGTCCATTAGTCTGAACAGCCTTTCCTCCTTGGCCTCCAGACTGGACGTATGAAAAACGCGTCCCTGATGAGTAGCCCTGGCTGGTAGGATTTGCTATAAGTAATCTGTATGCGTTACCACCACGAGCACCCCAGCCCCCTCCACTACAGGTTGCCCAATACTGCCAATCATAATCGTTAGACCCATACTTCCACCATGCGTTATTGTTAGATTTGTAAGGGGTTATATGATCCGCCTTCAGTTGGGTATAATCGTATCTGTACCACGTAGTGCCACCACTTGTTTCAACAGTGATATAACCATTAGTTTGCGCCCAGCTATCAGACTGATGATAGTTAATACGCTGCACAAAATTATCAACAGAATCATATCCTACTGCTGATCCAGCAGCTCCAGGATAACAAAATCTGTGATCTTGATAAAATACTATACCGCCTGATGTAGAGGAGTATGGAGTGTTTGTGCTAGTATTTAAATAACAAAAACCTGCTCTATTAGAAAGTCTCCCATTATTTGTCTCACTTCCATCTGTTCCTGGCATTTTTCTGCCACCAGCGTAGCCATGTACAATCTGCCATTTCGTGTAATGGTCTGGTGTTGAACCGCCCATAATTATACTCCTTAATTAGACTGTGAATGGTTGTGTGGAACTCATGACACCGCCTGAACCACCTGCACCTGTTTGTACTGGTAGTTGAACGTAGTTAGTTCCATAGTTAGGGACTTCACTATTACCATACTTCCAAGATTGTGAAGGTTTGTTACCAACGGAAGGCACAGGGCATTGATCTGTCATATGCTCGTTACCTGCATTCCCGTCAGAGCCTGAAGTGTAAGGTTCGTTGTTTTTGTACTTACCACCTTCACCTCCACCAGCACCACCGCCAGCTAAGTGACCAGCACCACCGCCACCTCCACCACCTATATAGCCATTTCTGGTATCAATAGTCATATTTCCAGTGAGTTTAATCGCAGTGCCTCCGTCTGTAGCTGCGTCTGCGGAACTAAAGTAAGTTTCAGCAGGGGTTGTTATCCAAGTACCTCTTTCTCCTGTACCATTTGCATATATTTGACCTCGGCCACCTTTACCCATGATGTAACCATTGTTTACCAATGTAACACCTCCAGGAAAGGAGCCGCCCATATCTAATGCTGGTAGGGATGTACTATCAGACCAGATATATTTACCTGATCCGATAGTTACAGTAACAGCACTAGAGCCATTCCATCCATTGTTTATACAGGTACTACGCAGATTTAGATTCTGCACATTACTACTAATGGTAAGTTCAAACCCACCTTCCCAAATAGTAACATTGTCGAGCTTAAGTTCGTCAACGGATGAACCATTGAACTGCACTTCATTAATATTGTTTAAGTTGATTGTTGTCATTCATAGCCTCCTATGTAGTGATATAAAGAACACCACCAGAGACAGAGAACGTAGCCCCAACAGCACCTTGGGGACCTGTAGCGCCTTGAGGACCAGTTGGACCTTGGGGACCTGTCGAACCTGTAGCCCCAGTATTTCCTGTAGGACCTTGTGGACCTATAGCTCCAGTATTACCAGTATTACCTTGAGGACCTGTAGAGCCTTGTGGACCTGCTGGACCTGTAGGACCTGTGTCTCCTTCTGGGCCTGTAGGACCTTGGGGACCTTGGGGACCAGTTGAACCAGTAGCTCCAGTATTCCCTGTAGGACCTTGGGGACCTGTAGGACCTTCTGCTCCATCATCTCCATCTGCACCAGCAGGGCCTTGGGAACCTGTCGAACCTGTAGCGCCTTGAGGACCTGTAGCACCTTGAGGACCTGTAGCGCCTTGAGGACCTGTAGCGCCTATGGGTCCTATTGCACCTTGAGGACCTTCATCACCTTCAGGGCCTTGAGCACCTGTCGAACCAGTTGGTCCGTCATCCCCTTGAGGACCTTGGGGACCTGTAGGACCAGTTGGGCCTGTAGCTCCTTGTGGGCCTGTAGGACCTGTGGGTCCTTCATCGCCTTCTGCTCCAGTCGCACCTGTTGCGCCTGTTAAACCTTGGGGGCCTTGGGGACCTGTAGGACCAGCAGGCCCTTCGTCACCTTCTGCCCCTTGAGGGCCAGTTGCACCAGTTGAGCCTGTAGATCCTTGTGGACCAGTAGGACCAGTAGGGCCTTCATCGCCATCCGCACCTTGAGGGCCAGTTGCACCAGCAGGACCCTGTGGACCTGTGGCTCCAGTTGATCCCGTAGAACCCTGTGGCCCAGTCGCCCCTGTCGCCCCAGCAGCACCTGTATCGCCTTTCTCGGCAATCAGTTGCCAGATAGTAGCTTGAGCGCTTGGGATAGTACCAGCAGAAGATGCTTGAATGGCTACATAAGTGGAGCCTTGATACTCCACTGCGTCAAATACTTCATAGGCTTGTGTCGAACTCCATGTTCCTTGGAGTGCAAAACGTACCTTACCTAAATTTAATGTTGGCATTAGATAGTTACCTCCAATTCGCCATCTGAATTAATTGAAAAATCTTGGTCATCAGCGTCACCATAATATTCTACAGAAAGAACACCTGTAGATGCGTTCAAAACAAAACGTCCAAATGATAAACCAAGTGGGCTTGTACCCATTGGACCTTGGCTACCTGTAGAGCCTGTTGGACCTACTGGACCTTGGTCACCATCAGGTCCTTTATTACCTAAATCCCCTTGGATACCCTGCGGACCTTGTGGGCCTGTTGGGCCAGTTGCACCAATAGGACCTTGAGAACCTGTAGTACCTATAGGACCTTGAGAGCCTACTGGACCTTGAGGACCTGTATCGCCTGTATCGCCTTTCTCGCCCTGTGGCCCAGTTGGACCTAATGGACCTGCGCTACCTGTAGGACCTTGAGCACCTGTGGCTCCAGAAGTACCTTGAGGACCTTGATCACCTGTAGCGCCTTGGGGTCCTTGTGCCCCAGTTGGGCCGGTAGGACCAGTGTCGCCAGTATCACCCTTAGTACCTTGAGGACCTGTAGGACCTAAAGGACCTGCATTACCTTGAGGACCTTGAGGACCTGTATCACCTGTGGGGCCTATTTGACCTTGAGCGCCTGTAGAACCTTGAAGACCTACTTCACCTTGAGGACCTATGGGACCTGTTTCGCCTGCTATACCCTGTGGACCTTGGTCACCTGTCACACCTTGTAAACCAGTTGGTCCTACTGGACCTGTCTCACCTCTAGGGCCTTGAGCACCATCGACACCTTGAATGCCTGTAGGGCCTGCTGGGCCTGTATCACCTGTGGGGCCAATAGGACCTCTTGGGCCAATAACGCCTTGAGGACCTGTGGGACCTGCTGGACCTGTAGCACCTGATGGACCTTGCTCACCTATTGGGCCTTGTGGGCCTTCAGATAGTGAGAAGGTTAGTACACCTGTGTTAGCATCGTAGACTACAGTACCTGTTTGCCCATAAGGTAATGCAACAAGTTCAGTAGTTAAGTTGTACAGTTCATCACGGATCTGCGAAACATCATTTGTATCAATACTTGCTTGAGCTGCGGCTGCTAATATTTCATCGGTTACCGAAATAATCTGGTCACGAGTGCCTTTAGCATAGCCCATAGTAGCGGCATCTGAATCGTTGACAGGTTCAGATAGGTTGGTAATGCGCTTGGTTTTACCATTAAAATTAGCATCAGCACCTTCTGACAAAGAAAAATCTGATACGTCTTTAGCTTCTTGTGCAGCTTGTAAAACTTGTCTTGCTGCTAGATCCAAGTCTTCTGCTCTCAATAAAGAAGCAGAGCTAAAGCTAACAATAGGATCTGTAAGGTTTGTATTACGTTTGACAGTAACAAGAGACCCCAATTCAGGGGCCTCGTTTAGTGTTACTATGTTTGCGGATGATAAGCTCCAAGCCGAACTTTCTGTGCCATTAATTTCGACTGTAAGCTCACTGTCATCTAAGTAAGAAAAATCGAAAGGGATGTTTGGGTTACCATCCGAAACTATTTTCAATATTGCATAAGCCATAATTAATTTCCTGTTAATGGGGCATTAAGCTCATTGTATACTTCAATTAGCTTTTGTCCTTCGGGAGACATTGCCATGTCGCCTGCTGCTTCTACGTGCTGTACAGCAAGCGCTAGCTTTGGGTTATCAGCAATAACTCGCTGCAAAGCTTCATCCTTGGCTTCTTGAATGATAGCTCTAAGAATCGCGTCTTTTTTCCCTTTGAACTCTACAAATTTTCTGTCGCCTGTACTCAGCCTAATTTTAATGTTTGGCGTTGCACCAGCATACTCATACCTACGAGTAGTTACAGCTTCATGCAAAGCTTCTCGTAAGGTCTTACCTCCAAATTTCTCTAGGCCAGTGTTACCAAGTATAAAGTTAAATTGGTCATACGCTGAACGATTATCTGGATATAGTGGTTTACCTGTAGGACTAGTCCTAAACTCAGGGGAATGCATATCAACCAATCCCCCAGCTATTTTAGGAGACTGTTTTGTTACAGTTATCCCTTGGTTTTGGAAAGCTACGCTTACTGGATCAGTTTTAACCTTACCTGTCATAATTGGACTAGCCATATCTTCGATAAACTCAGGGAATACACCTGCTGTGGCGTAGTTAGTCTTAGGTATTGGTTCACCTAAAATGTTATAACGAGGGGGTACATCCTGTCTAATACCAGGAATTTTTGACTTTATAGCATCTAGGTAGGTTCGCGATTCCCTTTGGTAAGGGTCATTATACGCAGAAATAGTTCCAAGCATACCTGACATTGGGACTATCTGTCCTGTGCGACCCTTCAAGAATTTTTCAAAACCTGCTTCAGATTGCATAGAGTACATAAGCTGACGTACAGAAGTACCATAGGTTTCATTAGCCATCATATTAGCAAGGCCCAAAGCAGCAGCTACATATACTTCCTCTGCTTCTTCAAACTTACCAGCACGAGTGAACTCTTGGATAAGACCAACCATTTCTAACTGAGAAGAGAACGGATCGGCACGGGATATTTGATACTGTTGACCATCGGGGGTTAGTATAGATCCATAAATTATCCCACCAACCTCTTGCATATTCTGACGTTCACCAACATTTGTAGGCCCTGCCCCTCTCATTTGGTACTCACCATACTCACTACCATCATCAAATTCCCAGCCACTCTCAGTGGATTGAGTCAACCATGAAGCCATGATAGCAGTGCCGTAGGCATAGCGTACCATTGCTAGAGCTGAACGCTCACCACCAGCCGCCATATCTTCTCTCCAACGTCCACTAGCAAAAGCCAAAGGACTACGTTGGATAAGGTCTGAGTGTAGATTTAAAGGTGTACGGACAAATGGGAATATCTGACGCATTAAAGGAACTTTCTCAACCATATTTTGGAATGACTGAGAACCAGTACCTAATTGCTGAGTGAAAGTACCTTCTTGAGCGTATTGTAAAGCATCTTCCCCATAAGGAGACTTTCTGGCATTTTTACTAAGAGTGCCATTAGCTACTCTGAATTGCTCTTTGACTGCAAAATCAACTGCTTTTTCTGCCTCTGTGTGTAAGAACGACTCTAGCTCTTCACCTTTTAAGCCCTTTTCTTTTGCAGATTTTCTTAAATCTCGTCTAGCTAAAGAATAAACTTGGCCTTGGAAGTTTAACTGCTTGAAGAACTCGTCTTCCATTGTAAGCGCACGAGTAGACACTGCGCGAATAGTAGTGCCAAACAAGTCAACCATAGTACCTGTAGGATTTTCCTTCATCCATGTACCTAAGTTTTCAAGGGTATTCTTATCAAAGGCTAAATCTTTACCGATAACAGCTTTACCCTGATCTTCATAAGTATGATGATTATCTAGTTGTGCTTGGCCTATCTTGTAGGCTTTGCCAGCATAGTTCCACGAACTGGATAAAGCGTATCGCATACCTATGAACTGATCCACACCAGCTTGCCAAGTTTCCTTAGCGCCTTGTGTATCACCTACAGATAGACGTAAACCAGCAGCCGCTAAACGCTCCGTTGGTACAGCAATAGCTTTGGCAGCGTTAGAAGTAGGGTTGATAACGTGTGTCTTAAAGCCAGATAGGATACTTGTTATAAATATTTCATCTAGTGCTTTAAGAGACTTACTACCAACACGCAGCATATAAGCAGCCGAGCGATTTACAAAGCTGTTACGCGCCTTATCACTAGGTAAGTTATCTAGTAATTCATCAAAGTGGCGTTGTACTGCATATTCAGGAACATTAAAGTTCTGGAACAACTTGGACACCTGAACTGCGCGGCCCAGTGATTTTCCTGCACCTCGAAAAGCATAAACAGAGCTTAGGTAGTCTAGCTGCACATCGTGGTAAATCTTCTGGTCTTTCTCGAACTGAATCTGCAACTCTTTAAGTAGAGTAACTTTATCAGCTTCAGTAAGGTCTTGGCGTTCAGCAATCTTCCTAATTTTAGCTTCGTTCTCTGCGCGGATAATCCGCCAGTTTTGGGAAGCAACTGCAAAGTTTTTAGAAGTCATTTGTAGTACACGGCCCATAGCAGTGTATACAATGTCCTTTTCATGAGCATTGGGATAAGCAAGGTCTAGTGCTTGCAGATTTTCTTTTACAGAAGCTACATCGTCAAAGTGTTCTGCAATAACATCATCAGCTTGGCGTATTAACTGTTTATTAGTCTTGTGTACGCCATAGCCAGTTTCCTGACCTATCTGATCAAACTCAGTATCACCTACAGCTTTTTTAGTGCCAGCTTCTGCTTCAACACGAGCTGATTGTTTAGCTGCGGCAATAGTAGCAGGACTTAAAACAGCCTTATTAGCATCAATACGCTTGTAGGTTTGCTGTAGTTTAGTCTGCGCTCGGGACGCTTTCAGCATCTTAGCTTCAAGTTCATCTAGACTGACACCTACTTTAGCGCCTGCTTCTTCAATGAACTTCTCTAAAGCCTCAATATCTGTAGGATCTGCTTTGAGACCTTTGCGATATGCGTTTACAACCTTAACAGTAGCGAAAAGGCCCATACCTGCACCTTCCATACCCAGAGCTTCTATAGCCATCTTAAAACGAGCTTCAGCTTCTGTGTCTTCGGGGTCAGATTGTAAGTATTCAGTTATCGGATTTTGCAGACTTGGGAAGTCTTGAACTAGATCTGACAAACGTGCTTCATAAGGATCAAAAGCAATTTGCTCACCAATGATACCTTGTGCAGCAAGGCTTGTTCCACTGTTTAGGTTCTTTACGCCTGCGGCTTTCCCAGCGCCACGAGTCATAAGTAGACCAGAAGCAAACTGAGACAGCCCTCCTACTATATTAGCTGTTGCTGTCTCTAAATTGAATACTTGTACAGCGTCGTCAGGTAATTCAGATGCTATTACATTACCCTCTGCATCGTAGGGAGATTTATTCTTAGTCCAGTACATCGTACTATCAGTAAAGTGTAAATAACCTGAATTATGTACATACTTTTGGAATAAATCATCAGCAGCGTAATATAGACCTCCAGAAAGATTATTAACTAATTTATTAGTTTGTCCTAAAGCTTTGCTAGCACCAAAAATTACGCCTTCAGGTGTTTCTGCAATGTGCTTCAAGATGCCGTAATTAGGGTCTTCTTCTTGGACTGTCTCTCCAGCTTGTTCAGGAATTTCTGTAGTTGTTTCTTTTTCCTCACCTACTGTCGCAACAGTTTGTTCAGGTGGAGGAGTAATAGGTTGTTGTTGGGATAAGCTCTGCGCTTCAGCTTCTAGCTCCTGCATTAATTGCATTTCGTCTAGTTCCTGTTGCAGAGCTTCCTCTAGGCTATTCTCTGGATCGTCCACAACTCGTTGTAGATCATCAATAATATCAGCCACAATTTATCTCCGTGTTAAGGCATGTTTGTTAATGTTTCCATAGTTGGCTTTGGCTGTAAGGGGATCGGGTTATCAGGATTCATAAACTCCTGACGCTCTCTAAATGGCATTTTAGAGCCATCCGCATTTACAATGCTTTCAATCTGTTTAGCACGTTCCATGATCTCAACTAATTTTTGGAACTTTTCTGCTTGGGTCATTTGATCCCACATATAACCAGAACCATCTGGTGTTTTTCTGTGATACAAGTCAAAATACTCAGTCTTAAATAAAGTAAATCGAGTTGCTTTTGTGTCTGTAAAATTATCTGCAAAGCCTGTGAACAGTCCTGGCCTAAAGGTACTTGCTACAGGATCTTTAGTAGCATCCCTTGGCCTTTCCCCTCGTTCAACGTATTGTGCGTTAGAGACAGCTAGATTCATTAGTTTGTTAAGTGTTGCACTATCGGTAACTTGTTTATTAGTAACTAAGTTCACTACTTCTTGAATTTGCCTTTCAGCAGGGGTAGCAAGTATGTGCTGTTGTACTCTTGCTTGAGCCTCAAGAGACATAGGTTCAGTTGTAAAGTTGCTTACGAACTTCTCTTTAAGCTCCTCCATGTCTACAGCTAAGGTAGGGTGAAAATGTAACCATTGATTAACTACTTCGTCACCATACGTTGCTCTAGCGTCAATCATGATTTTATTCACACTACGCTCATTCCTTGAAAACGCATTCATAAATACTTGGTGAATGTTGTCTAAAGTAGTTTTAGTATTCCAAGTTATTTCTTTCCTCTTACGCTCTTCTGCTTTCCACCTAGCATCAGCAAACTTTGTACGAGTCTCTGCTAATTTAACCTGAGCATACCTAGTACCAGCTAGGTTGCCTGTACCGCCACTTGTGGCTTGTAAGGCTTTCTGAAGACCATCTATGTCATTCCCTGCTTGTGCATAATAATCAATTAAAGCATCTACAGTTTTCTTGTTTTGAGCACTGTAGTTGTAATTTATACCGCCTGATTGGGCTAGGTCTGCTTGCTTTAATGCTAAAGTAGTTTGATAGTTAATTACTGAATCAGGATCATCGAAATCAACATTAGCAACAGAGTGGAAAATATAGTTAGCATATGCGGTGTCTGTAACTTCCTCAAAGTTGCTATTAGAAGTTGCAATATGTTGAGACAATAAGTTCTGTCTAGCTTGGTTAGCTACTTTATCAAAGCTTGGGAAAGCACCTTCCAGTCCTAGTACACCTTGGTTATTGGCTACATAATCTTCATAATACTTATTGTACCAATCATTAAACGTAGAGCTGTCTATTGCTTCAGTTAAACCTGATCGTGCATAGTCTTGACTTACTGATTGTATAAACTCATTGCCAGCTATACCGCCCCTAGTCTCGTTAAAAGCGAAACGGAATATAGGACTTTCTGCTGGATCTATGGTTCCGTTTGCAACCAGTTCATCATAAGCAGCCGTAGAAGTCTTTGCTATTTCTACAGCACGAAGTCTATCTGCTTCTTGTTCTGCTTTCCTATCTCGGTCAAACTTAGCTTGTAGCGTTGGTTCAACTTTATTTAGGAAGTTAGATAATTCTCTAAGCCCACCCTCTTGGACAGGCGCTGGTTGTACATATGTATTTACTGGGCGAACTATAACACTCTGCTGTGTTAGCGGTCGCAACCTTTGTACAGGCGTTCTTTTAGTTGCCATAATAATTTAAGTCTCTCTGTCGTAATAATCAGTGCCAGCTTCAAGACCAAGACCTAGTACACTGGGTCGTCTTACTGGTTGATATTGGTTAATCATGCTCAGGGCTTCTGCATCAATTCCCTTACGATCAAGGGTTCCTTGAAGTGCCAAGGTCTGAAGGTCAGCATCAATCGTATTATTGGTAGTTAAACGATCACGCTCATTCTTAGCCATAACAGCATTTACTACCCTGCCAGCTACATTAGATTCACCTGCGGATAAGGCTGATGTGGATGCCTGTTCCAGTGCAGTTATATCGTTGTCTATTTTCTGTTGAGCTAGTTTAGCTTCTTGCTGGCTTTGAGATAATTTCTGTTGAGAGATTTTATCATCACGAGCTACGCCAATCTGTAATTGTTGAGCAGCGTTTCGCTTGTTTGTTTCTCTAGCTAATTGATCATCAGCAGCAAACTTAGCTACGCTAGTACCTATGGATAGCGCTGTGCCTGCGCTCATAGTTCCTACAGCAGTAGCAACAGAGGAAGCAGCACTACCAATAGCACTAAGCGTTATTGGGTCACACATAGTTAATCCTCACAAATTCATAAAATGGTTTGCTTCCTACACCGAACTCGTCAACCAACTGAGGAAACTTAAAGCCTAGATAGCGTAGCCATCTGATTGCTTTCTTGTTTCGCTTATCAACGTAATTAAGCAGTATTGGAAACTTCTTATTTACTTCCTTCACCCATTCTAGTGATTGGGGTAGGAACTCTTTTTTAATTTCTGGTAATCTGTCTGAAGCAAGCATCCACGGAATCCCAATTAGGGGATCAGCAGATGGTACTACTCCAAACATACCTATAACTTCGCCATCTTGGGCAATGATACTATTAGTCTCAGCACCAGCGAGAAGAGACAGAAACAGAGCTTGAGCTGGTTCTACACCAGAGCTTGCTTCTATCTCCTCAACGTCTGACTTTCTCATTTTAGGGGCTAATTCATGCACATCATCCAAAGTGGCTGGACGATAATGTGGAATCATACCTGTCTAGCCCTC
>Ga0206677_10003529_pt1 | contig 13119 bp, 22 predicted proteins | sample M130m12015metaG_FD_155475 | JGI IMG/M metagenome (GOLD analysis project Ga0206677, IMG submission 155475) | Ammonia-oxidizing marine archaeal communities from Monterey Bay, California, United States - M1 30m 12015 | ecosystem: Environmental > Aquatic > Marine > Intertidal zone | place: USA... | reverse complement strand
GATATAATACACATCCACACCCAGTGGGTTCGTGATATATTCAACCGTATAGCATACCAATCAGTTGGTGAAATCCGTAAGCATTCAGACCAAGTGGTATATCCTGAAATGACTGCAATAAATGAGTGGGATATAGGTGGTGTACAAACTCCACACTTAGACACATACTCTCAAGTAGAGTTAGATAATGATATTGTAGAAGATAAACCAAGTAGAGAATGGACACTCATACTATACTTAAACCAAAATTTTAGAGGTGGGGAGACATACTTTCCCGACCAAGACAATTATGTACACAAACCAGTTGCAAGAGAAGGAATCTTGTTTCAAGGCTTGTATCATGAACATGGTGTGTATCCTGTTCGAAGGAATTCAAGACACACTATCTCAATGTGGTTCTCCACAAATCCCGATAATATCATTACAGATGATAGAACTAAAGACTTAGAAAAAGACCACTACAGACTTCGTAACGCTTGACAATCCCCGCCACTTTTTTGTATACTATGTATATAATGAAAAAAGGAGATAACATGTCAAACATTCACAACGACAACATTAATCAAGAAATTATGGAAGATATCCTATCTATGGCAGATAAGGATATTTGGAATGTAATTTTTGCAATTGAAAACGAATTTGGTATTGCAGAAGTACCAAGTCCTACAGGTGGTGCAAATGGTTTCATTGCAAAACTGTTCGAACTTAGAAAAGAAGCGAGGTGCATTTAATGTTAGATACGAATTACATTGAAACTGGGTTAGATACCTGTCAATATACTTTAAATGGTGTAACAACCACTGCAATAATCGAAGAGGTTACTCCTCATCATATCGCAGTAAAACCTATCAGTAGAATAGGTAAGAATGTATATGAGACTAATTTAGATACTACTTTCATAGGACAAATATTCTCTTCTGATTGTTATGAAGATATTAATCTAGAAATATGGATGGACGGTAGAGGTTGTGATAACTCTGCAATTGGTGTGAGTGGTTGTTATGAACCATACACTAGGTTGGTCGCATAATGAATACTTATCTTAAAGAAATAACTGATTGGAAATTTCCCAGCAATACTTACATAGTCAACAAGAAAATGGAACTGGTTGGCTATATTAAAGAGGGTACTAAAGAAGAGATAATCTTTAAAACCCCAATGAAAAACTTCTCCAAATCATGGAGAAAATTTACCACGGCTTGACAATCCCTGCCACTTTTTAGTATACTATAAACATGACAAAAACAACAAGAAACCAAAAAGACCAACTCGCTAAACTAATGGCGACAGAGAACCTAACTATTGTGCATAGGAACATACCTACTGCATATTTTGATATCAAGAATAGAATCCTTGCATGTCCTACTTTCAAGGATGATATCAGTAATGAACTTTATGACCTATTCATGGGACACGAAGTTGGACATGCATTACACACACCTTATGAAGGTGTTCATAGTGCATTAGAAAAGAATAAGACTCTTAAGGGTTACCTTAATGTAGTGGAAGATGTAAGAATTGAAAGTGCAATTAAAGAGAGATACCAAGGACTAAGGAAGTCATTCTACGCTGCTTACAATGAACTTATGGAAAAAGATTTCTTCGGTATTAAAAACAGAGACCTACAAGAACTTTCATTGATTGATAAAATCAATCTTATAACTAAGGTTGGTTCTAGAGTTCAAATTCAATTGACTGATGAAGAACAAGTTTTTCTAGACAAGTGTTATGCTTGTAAGACATGGGAAGATGTTGAGGCAGTTGCAACTGAAATTTACGAATGGTCTAAAGAGAATGAGACTAGAGATGAGACTGATGAAAATATTGTTCCACAAACACTTGAAATCGGTGGAGACGAAGACGAAGATGAAGAATCAGAATCATGGGGTGATGAGGAATCAGAAGAAGGCTCTGAAGAACAGGAAAGTTCTACAGGTGGTGGTGATTCTATGCCTGACCTTGAAGACATTGACCAAGGAGATTCAACTGGTCAAGAAGATTCAAATGAAACTGAAACTGAATTGACTGATGAAGAAGAGTCTAAAGAAACTGGTCAAAAAGGTGGACTGGGTTATGGTTCTTATGACCCACAAGACGGTGCAAGAGAATCAGTCACTGAACACGCTGCACATAACAATGAAGGGGATTACATTTCAGACACTGTAAAAATTACATCTCAACATGACTTGGGTAAAGTCTTCTCTGAAAGAAAAGAAGATATAGATTCAATTGAAGTTTCTTACAAACAAGTTCTTAAGGATTGGGATACACACTGGTCAACTACTGAAGATACCAGTAAAGACAAACAGTTTGCAAGGTCAAAACTTGCTGCTAAGTATCTAGTTGATAAAAACAAAAAACTTGTTGCTCACATGGCAAAAGAATTCGATATGAAACAAACTGCACAAAGAAGTAAACTTGCATACACTGGTAAGACTGGTAAGTTAGATATGAATAGACTTGCAAAGTATCAGATTGTAGAAGATGTTTTCAAAAAGGCACTCTATTTGCCAGAGGGTCAAAACCATGGTGTCAATGTTCTTTTAGATTGGAGTGGTTCAATTGTAGACCAGGCATCAGACTTGATTGAACAAACTATTATACTTGCAATGTTCTGTAGAAAAGTAAACATCCCACACAGAATGTATCTATTTTCAGATTCATATATGGCTGGAGATGATTACTGGTCATACAGAAGTGACTACACTTCTTTATTGACTGTTGCTTCAGATGAGATGTCCAACAAAGAATGGACTAAAATGTTAGAGTGTTTAGGTACTAAGTGGACAAACTTCCATTTCTCTAAAGTCTCGGGTAGACAAGTCGAGAAGGCGATTGATGAATGGAACAACCTGTTTGGTAGTGTAGATATGATGGATAAAGAATACTCATACTACGTTCACTTCGACACTCATGCAGGGCCTAGAAACTATAGACTGGGTGGTACTCCTCTTGACCAATCTTTGGTCGCATTGAGAAAACTACTTCCTAAATTCAACAGTAAGTATTCAATTGAGAAATCAATACTAACAATCATCACTGATGGATATTCACATCAAGGTGACTTACTCCAACAAACTAGAGAAGAACAAGATTCAGTGGACAGTCAGAGAGATAATGACATGGGTTGGAGAACTCCAATGTTAAGACAACTTATTGACCCATATTCAAAAAGAGTTTATGACCTAAGTGAACATGGTGGTTACAGTAGTAACTCATTCAAAACCACACAAAATCTTTTAGAGTGGATATCAATAGAGTGTAATGTAATAGTTACTGGATACTTTGTTCTAACCAAGAAAAGAGATTTGTATGACCTACTATCACACATCAACCCATTACTATCTTATGATGATGTTTGGAAAGAAGTTAGAAAAACTGGTTATGTTCTACCTTGTCTAGGTTACAACAAACTCTTCATTACATCTGCTAGTGCTATTGGTGTTGAAGGGAATGATGAACTTTCAGACGACTTAGTAGATGCAAAGAAAACAAGAGTGATGGCTGCATTCAAAAGAAATCAGAAATCAAAAACTACTTCAAGATTTTTAACTAACGAATTTATAAAGGAGATTGCATGATGCAAATAGAAAGTAAAGATATGATGAATGAAACATTCACATTAGACAGAAATCGATATAGAGATTTCACATATAGGGTTGACCTATTGAAAAAAACCAAAGGTGTTGAAGCACCTTATCTTGTAGAATACGACACTGTGCTAGACACATTTGAAGTTACACTACTTCACAAGTCATACGACTTAAACTTTGTTATGGGAGAATTAACATGAGAGATACACTAAGAATAGATGAATCATATTTCATTTCACACAATACAGATTACAGTGCATTTGCAGATGCAGTTATGGATGTGGGCCCTAGTCCATGTCAAAAGTTCGAGTGTCCAAGACAATCCGAATGTGCAGAAGAAAAGGTTGAATGCAAGGCATTCAGATACTGGGTAAACAATGGTGAGTTCACGACTTACAGAAAAAAACTAAAAAAGGATATCTGCATTTCACATGAAATGGAAAAACTTTTACAACCAATCAAATAAGTGCTTGACAATCCCCGCCACTTTTTTGTATACTATAAAAGATGAGAAAACAAACTAATTTAACCAAGGAGACTATATGAGTAAAAGAAGTTATGACAGAAGTGAGTCAATAAACATAGACGGGAAACCGTTTCACTTCACCCCCGATAGGAAGGAGTTCCTATCAACATTAATATCTACATTCCCTAATCAAACAAACTTCACTAGAGAAGATTTTGAGAAGGTCGGTGGTATGCCTTACTGGTGTAAATCCACAAGATACAATTTCAAAGATGGATTGACATTCAATCTACATGCAGTTGTTAGTGGTTACAACGGTGGTTATGAACCCGAGACTGTAACTCCAATTGCAAAACCAATTTCTGCAACACCAGTTACAAATAATATGCCAGTTGCCGCTGCAACTGAATCAGTGAATGTGCTTGACGAAAATGTCAAAATCATTCCCGAGAAAATGTCAAACTATGTTCCTTTCGGACACTTTAAAGATGTCAAGAACATAATCAAATCTAAAATCTTTTTCCCAGTATTCATTACTGGACTAAGTGGTAATGGTAAAACATTGATGATTGAACAAACATGTGCCCAATTGAAGAGAGAACTTTACAGAGTTAATATTACTATTGAGACTGATGAAGACGACCTAATGGGTGGACACACTTTGGTCAATGGTAATGTTGTCTTCAGAGAAGGCCCTGTTATCAAGGCAATGAGAAAAGGTGCCGTGTTACTTCTTGACGAAGTTGACTTAGGTTCTAACAAACTAATGTGTCTACAATCAGTTCTTGAAGGTAAAGGATACCTAATCAAGAAAACTGGTGAGTGGGTAACACCTGCAGAGGGTTTCACAATCCTTGCAACTGCAAACACTAAAGGACAAGGGTCTGATGATGGAAAGTTCATAGGAACTCAAATCATGAATGAGGCAATGTTGGAAAGGTTTGCAATCACAATGCAACAGGAATATCCACCAGTGACTACTGAAAGAAAAATCCTTGCAAAGGAAATGGAATTGACTGGTGAAGTTGATTCAGAGTTCGTCACTAAACTAGTTGACTGGGCTGACATTATCAGAAAAACCTACTATGAAGGTGCGATTGATGATGTTGTCACGACTAGAAGATTGGTTCACATTGTCAATGCATTCAGAATGTTCAATGACAAACTCAAGTCAATCACAATGTGTATTTCAAGATTTGACGAAGAGACTAGAAATAGTATCCTCGACCTCTACTCCAAGATTGATGCTGGAGTAGACTTGAATGCAGAAAACTCTATTGACGAATCAGACACTTCAGAGTATAATGACTAGTATGTTCGGTAAAAAGAAAAAAACAATAGACTACAAATATAACGAGGACAAATCTCTAGAAGAATTGTCCTCTTATATTGATAACACCTATGACCAACATTATAGTTTAAACAAGTACCAATCCACTGAATTTATAATTGACAGTGGACATGGTGAAGGTTTTTGTATCGGGAACATCATGAAGTATGCTCAACGATACGGTAAAAAGGGAGGCAAGAATCGTGCTGATTTACTTAAAGTATTACACTATGCACTTTTCATGCTTCATGTTCACGATAAACAGGAGACTAAAAAGTGATGAAAATAAGTAACGACACGAGGAATGTCCTAAAAAATTTCTCAACAATCAACTCGGGTATACGAGTTAAAAAAGGAAACAAGGTGGAAACCATTTCCAATATGAAAAACATTCTTGCAGTTGCAACGATATCAGAAGACTTTCCACAAGACTTCAGTATCTACAATCTGCCTGAATTCTTAGGTGCAACTTCTTTATTAGAAGACCCCGAGTTTCAGTTCAATGATGCTTCATTATCTATCACAGACCAACATTCTGCAATGAACTATTTCTTTGCAAGTGAAGGTATGGTAACTGCACCCGATAAAATGATTACAATGCCAGAGGCAGAGATAAGTTTTAATCTATCTTCTACACTTCTAACAGACTTGAACAAGGCTGCAAGTGTACTAGGTGTAAATGATTTAATTCTTAAGTCAGATGGTACTACAATATCACTGGAAGTAACTGATAAGAAAAACACCACCTCTAATACGTTCTCAAGAATCGTTGGAGAGGGAGACGGAACAAAATATGTAATGAACTTTAAGATTGAAAATCTAAAAGTGTTAGATGGAAACTATGAAGTTTCAGTATCTTCAAAAGGTATATCTAACTTTAAAAACATAGATATTGATTTAGAGTACTTTATTGCATTGGAACCCGATTCAAAGTATGGTATTTAACCTATATAATAGTGTAAGTATTGTGCCAGTCTCTGCAATGCATACGGGAGTAGTCCATACTCATCAAAGGGTGGACTGCACTGTAAACTCGGTGGGGGGTTTACTCTTATTATGAAACAAGAATTTTTATATGTGGAAAAGTATCGTCCACAAACAATCAAAGATACTATCCTGCCTGGGAGAATCAAACAAACATTCAACGACTTTATAGAGTCGGGAGAGATACCAAATCTAATGTTATGTGGTTCTGCTGGTGTTGGTAAAACAACAGTTGCAAAGGCACTATGTAATGAACTTGGTGCAGACTATATTGTAATCAATGGGTCAGACGAAGGAAGACTCATAGATACTCTTAGGACTAAGATTAAAAACTTTGCATCTACTGTATCCCTTGCAGGAGGCCCTAAGGTTGTGATACTTGATGAAGCAGATTATATTTCTGCAGATTCAGTTCAACCTGCATTGAGAAACTTTATAGAAGAGTTCTCTTCAAACTGTAGATTCATATTCACTTGTAATTACAAAAATAGAATCATACCACCCCTACATTCAAGAACAACTGTAATCGATTTTACAATGACGCCTGATGATAAACAGAGACTTGCAAGTGTTTTTCTTGCAAGACTTATGGAGATATGTGACTTAGAGAATATTAAGTATGACCAAAAAGTTCTTGTTGAACTCATATTAAAGTTCTTTCCCGACTTCAGAAGATGTCTGAACGAGGTTCAAAGATATGGTGTGGGTGGAGAAATAGATACAGGACTTCTATCAACTCTCAACGAGGAGAAACTAACACCACTTGTTGATATGATTGCAGATAAGAACTGGGGTGCAATGAGAAAATGGATAGGACAGAATAGTGATAACGATTTCAATACACTATTCAGAAAATTATTTGATACACTTGAAAAGAGATTAGAACCAAGTTCAATTCCAGCATGTGTATTACTGATTGCAGACTATCAATACAAATCTGCATTTGCAATGGATTCAGAGATTAACTTTACTGCATGTCTAACAGAGATTATGTCGGAGTGTAAATTCAAATAATGGGTAAGTTAAGACAATGGTTTAGAAACTGGTTTGATATTCAAATAGAGAAATCATGGCAAAGAAAAGCAAACAAAATGTTTGCAAAACATAGTGTAGAATATAGAGACGGAGATAATACATGAGTCAATATGAAGATAGAGTAAATAAACAAAGAACAAAATTACAGGCAGAAGAATGGGCAAGGGGAGTTAAGGCTGTACATGCACATTCATTAGATTCCATGCATTACGACACACGACCCGAAGACACTGCAAAGGGGTCTAGGAATGTCTTAGACGTTGAATACAACGATAGTTCTGTAAAAAGGACTCTCGATACCAATGAAGTTGTGATGTTTGGTCATGCTTTGAGTGGTAAAGACCTCATAGATGCATTCGCAAGAAGTAATGACTAAGACCAACCCATTTGATTTCGTAAAGTCGGTTTCCTCCGACAAAAAGGATATTATGTATGATAATATCGAAGAGAAATTATATGCACCATTTTTAACCAACAAGGCTTTATCTTATCATCAAGATTCAGTCTTTTTTTCTAATGAAATGAACATCAGAAGCGGAACTGAAAACCGTCTTCAATACTTGTTTTTCCTAAATACTCTTAGGAAAAGACAAAGGTTCTCCAAATGGCAAAAACCATATGTGAGTAAAAAACTAGATGTCATTAAAGAATATTACGAGATAAGTACTAAACAAGCAAAAGACTATATGAGTATCTTATCCGACAGTGATGTTCGAACTATGAAAAAAAGAATGAAAACTGGTGGAAAAGATAATGAATGACCAAGACCAACTAGTCGAACAGTTAATTGAAGTTACCTTCGAAGAACGAGACGACTTTCTAAAAATTAGAGAAACCCTTTCAAGAATCGGTATTGCCTCAAGACGTGAGCAAGAACTATTTCAATCATGTCATATATTACACAAAAGAGGTAAGTATTACATTGTACATTTTAAAGAGTTGTTTAGACTTGACGGTAAGCCGACAACTTTAGAAGAGAGTGATATAGGAAGACGAAACACTATATGCAATCTTTTACAACAGTGGAAACTTTTAAAGGTATTAGAACCTAGTAGGATAGAAACTCCTATAGTTCCACTCTCACAAGTAAAAATCATCCCATTTAAAGAGAAAACCGAATGGAAATTGACAACTAAATACTCAATTGGTAGTCAAAACCCCTAAATAATAGGTAATTTAAACACAAAGGAGAATATATGTTCCAAGGAATTATAGACTTTGTTATGGGAATTTGGAATCTATTAATGATTGTTCCGATTGTAATATCAATCTGTTCAGTCGTAGTAGCAATTACACCTACACCTGCTGACGATAAGTTGTGGGCTAAAGTGTATAAATACTTAGAAATCTTAGCGCTTGCCGTAGGTAAAGCAAAAGATAAAAATCCATTATTGGATAAATAAAAGGAGAATATTATGGAATATGCAATACTAGTACTAGTCGGAATTGTTGTTGTCATCTACTTACTTAACGGTAAGAAAGAACAGACACCAGTAGTTAAGGCTGCAGTTTCTAAACCTAAATCGAAAGCACCATCAGTTGCAGAATTAAAAAAGTTGACAAAACAACAACTTTTTGACCTTGCAGATAAGAAATCGATTAAGATAAAGAAATCTGGCACTAAAGCAGAAGTGATTAAACAGATATCATCTGTTAAGTAACTTTTAAAATAGTTCGTAGAAGGGTGCAGAAATGCACCCTTTTTTTATATAAATAAGGGTATGGAAGCAATATTTGATTTGATAGGTGATGTGGGTGTTCCAATTGCAATGGCATTGGTCATGGGTGTATTCATCTTTCTTATAATCAGACAAATCATGGAAGGGATAGTAGATAGTATCAAAACCCTAACAATGTTCTGTGAATCTTTAGAGAATCGTGCAAGAACAATGTCAAATGAAATGATTAAGATTGACATGTTAGTGTCAAGTGCTTTAGAACTAAGGCCTGATATAGAGAGAGTTGCAAGAGCAGAAAACTTTATAGAAGATGGTAAACTTGATGTGAGGAGGGACTAATGGAACAAGAAGTCCCAATGATTGTAGAATTAATCACTGATTATGGGTTTCCAGTTGTTATGATGGTTGGACTAGGTTATTTTGTGTACTTTGTGTGGAACTTCATTAGTGAACACATAGACCCCGAAATAGAGAAGATGCATTTTGCATTGATTAGAGTCATAGACCAAACTAGAATGTTAGACCAAGATTTAATTAGATTAAAAGAAAAGGTTGATGTTGTTTTAGAATACCGTGAAAATGAGAAAAAGAAAACTACTAAAAGGTAGTTATGATTTATACATAACTAACGCTTGTAATTTACACTGCACTGGTTGTAGTGTTTTAGATTACGGTGGAGATTATGAAACTAAGGGTAAGATAACAATACCCTACTTAAAGTTAAATGATGTTAAAGACATTATTGAAAACTTTAACAGATTAGATTTATGTGTTGAAGAACTTAAAGTTCTAGGTGGAGAACCTACAACACACAAGGAACTCAAAGAAATTACAGAGTACCTTAAAGAGAATAGTGATTGTTATGAAACATTAGCCATTGTTACAAATGGTTTAAATTTCACACAACACATTTTAGAAATTCTCAAAAGTTATGACCGAATAATTATATCAGTCTATACAGAACTAGGTGATATAAGAAGTAAGTTAAAGGAAACGGGTTTAGATAAACGAATTTCTACAAACTCATCTATTGACTATTGGCCTCAAGGTGAATTTGTCAAGTTTAATGAGAAGTGGGATAACGTAGAATACGACAAGAGAAGCAATTGGGATAGTTGTTATCAAAAGAATAATTGCAAATCGTTATCTAAAGAAGGACTTTACAGATGCACCATAACCATGAATGAAAGGGTTGAAGGTGTTGATTGGTCTAATGCAACTGATATTGATAATTATGTACATAGTGACGAACCTTTAGATAGGTGTGAAACTTGTTATTGGCCTGCACCGACAGAACGGTGGGGTAGTAACACATGGAAGACAGACAATAAGAATTTTAAGAAAGGTCTTAAAATTATTGAAACGGTAAATGTATATGAAAAAGATATTGTTAGTACTACTATTCTCGATAAGTGTTAATTCAGACGAGATAGTACACAAATTTAAGAGTCCATCCTTTAGTGGAATAGGACAGAGTTCTCATTATCTTACGATTGAGAACCAAGAGAAATCAAGACGTGATAAGATTGCTCAGGACATAGAAGATAGAATTGCAAAAGCAGAAAGAGATGCTCAGAACACTACACTTGCAAAATTTTTAAGAAACGTAGAAAGTAGAATTTACGCTCAGATAGCAAAACAGTTAGTAGAAAATATGTTCTCTAACGGAGAAGCTGCAGACTACGGTGTCTTCTCTATTGAAGGTAATACAGTAACATACGAAAAACTAGTCGGTGCTGATGGTGCAGAATTCATCAGACTAACTATTGTTTCAAGTGATGGAACAACAACAACTTTAGACATCCCAGTAGGAACTGGAAGTTTTTAAATGAAGAATTTATTATCAGTGGGACTCGCAGTCTTACTTGCCAGTGGTTGTGCAAGTGTCCCCACTATGAATAGGGATTCAAGTAATTGTGACCCAAGAATTGTTGACGTTAAGACTGCAGTAGAAAAGGCAATACCTTTTACATGTGTTGAAGATGCAGAGGTTGTGAAGATACCAACCTATCAAGAACTTGCAGACTTACCACCTGCAGAAAATATGCCTATTGTTGCAGTGTATTCGTATATAGACAAGACAGGACAAAGGAAGAGAATGGATGGAGTCGCATCATTCTCAACTGCAGTGACCCAAGGTGCAGAATCATTTTTGATTGATGCATTGAAGACTGCAGGAAACGGTAAATGGTTTAGAGTAGTAGAAAGAACAAATTTAGATGCACTTGTAAGAGAGAGACAAATCATACGAAGTGCAAGAGAAGACTTTGCAAATCAAGAAGGTAATGAAGATTCCCCAACAGGAATTCAACCTCTTTTATTTGCTGGTATCCTTCTTGACGGAGGGATAGTTGGTTATGACACTAACATTGAAAGTGGTGGACGAGGTGCAAGAACACTTGGAATTGGTGCATCTAGTTCATATAGAAGAGATGTGGTGACTGTAAGTTTGAGAGGAATCTCAACACTTACTGGAGAGATTTTATTAAATGTCCAAACTAAGAAGACAATTCTTAGTACGGGTGGTGGTTATGATGTGTTCAAGTTTGTGGATATGGATACACAACTTGTTGAAATAGAAGACGGTGTAGCAAGTAACGAAGGGGTCACAAAAGCGACTCGTTCTGCAATTGAACTTGCCGTCTTAGAACTAATATACCAAGGACAAAATAGAGGTTTTTGGAAAATAGAGGAAAAACAAAATGAGGAATAAATTATTCATTACATTATGTTTATCATTAGGGTTAACTGGATTCGTATCTGCTGGAGCAGATGATAACGAAATTTGGTTACAACAGTCGGGTGATAATTTAGTCTTAAATTTCACTCAAAGGGGTTATGGAAACAAAGTCGGATTAGATGACTTTTCAGGAACATCAGCTGATATGATTATCACTGGTGCATCTAACACCTTTACATTAGTGCAAGACGGAGATAACAACAAATTATATGGGCCTTTTCTTGCAGATAGTTCAACAGTAAATTTAACTTTTACTGGTGATTCTAACTCAATGGATTGGAACGTAGGATATGTTGGTAGTGCAGATAACTTAAACATGTTAGGTGTTATTACAGGTGACTCAAACACATTTGACATTGATGTCGGATATGATGCATCTGCAGAATACCTTAACTGGGATTTAGTGTTAACTGGAGATTCAAACGTATTCACTACTAAAATAGATAGTGACAATGCAGTTTGGAACTGGACTATTACTGGAGATTCAAATGATATTAACACTAACCAATCAGATGCAACCGATAACAGTATCACTGCAGTCTTAACTGGTGGTTCAAATGATATAGATATCATTCAGAAAAGTGGAACTACAGGTTGTCCAACTGGTCAGTCATGTAGTGGTATTATTGATGTATCTTTCGTGACTTCTAATGCAAATATTGATATCGTTCAGAAAGATTCTGGCGAGTAGTCTTTTACTTATTGGTTCAGTTTCAGCTGAACCGATAGGTGAGATTATAGAATATAAGGGTTCAGCAGGACTTCAGAGAGACGGAGAGTCTTCTGTTGTCAGTGCAAATACTGAACCTGATGTGTTGATGTATGATACAGCACAAACTCAGAATGGGAGAATGAAGATTGAGTTCAAAGGTGAAGAACGACTGGACTTAACAGAACACTCCAAGGTTTGGATTGACGAGGTATATTACGACCCCGACCCATCCAAATCCAAAATGGCCATACGAATGGCACAAGGAACAGCAAGATTTGCTTCGGGTTTCGGTGGTAAGATAAAGAAAAGTAATATTAAAGTGTCGACACCTACAGCACAAATTGCTGTGGTTGGAACAGATTTCACTACCAGTATTGATGAAATCGGAAGGTCATTGGTTATATTGCTTCCCGATGAATTTGGTAATCCTTCGGGAAAAATCATAGTCAGTAATGCAGGAGGAAGTATCACACTTGATGAAGCATATCAGGCGACAATGGTATCTTCTTTTGATGATTCACCTACTAAACCAGTAACGGTTAGTGGTATTGATGCAAGTATGATTGATAACATGTTTATT
>Ga0206677_10003528_pt1 | contig 13119 bp, 13 predicted proteins | sample M130m12015metaG_FD_155475 | JGI IMG/M metagenome (GOLD analysis project Ga0206677, IMG submission 155475) | Ammonia-oxidizing marine archaeal communities from Monterey Bay, California, United States - M1 30m 12015 | ecosystem: Environmental > Aquatic > Marine > Intertidal zone | place: USA... | reverse complement strand
TAAATCGAGAGGTTGAGCGTTTCCAATCGTATCCTCTCTCATGGGAGCGGGGACCACTTCCGTAGGCATCAGATTGTTTCGGATCGTCCACGCTCTATTGAAGGCAATGATGGTCGAATTGATAATCTAATGTCATGTTCGTTATACATGGTGAGGGAAAGTTTGGCCAGTGCGTTTCTTTCCGGGGCGGTTGAACGAGCGTCTGAAATTTCAAATCAGCGGTTCAAGAACCAACATCCAATGAAGAGAAATGATATCTTGAAGGATCTAAAGTCACTCGGAGTTGAGACCGTTCGCGCAAACATGGACCACCTAATCGCCTCAATTCAAACAAGTAGCGTGGCTAATTTTATTATTGAATCAAGAATAAAATCTCCAGCATCAATTTTTTCAGCCCTTGCAGACCAAGAATCGAATGAAAACGAAATTTGTATGATTCGTGATTTAGTGGGGTTCCGTCTGCTCGTTGACTGTCAAAATTTCAATGAATTCTATGTCCGCTCACTCGATTGTTTCGATTCATTGCTTTCAACAACTTTAGAACATTACACCATCAATTTTGTACGAGTGTTCGACTCGAGTTTCCACCCATATCAACTAATCCATTTAGGTGTTCAGAGCGGTATGGTACACATCGAAATAAAAATTATGAATTCATACTACATTGGAGCGTTCATGAGGACTTTATACCCACTCTGGGAGGGGCACAGAAAGAATAAATTTCCAATTGTAGATATGATTGACCCGTTTCAGAATAAAGAACTTGTCTGGGGGCTCACATGCAGTGCTTTAACAAATCAAACAGCTACATTACCGTTTGAAAACTACCAGTGTAAATGTGGGCATAATGGGTGTGACTTTGAGAAAGATATCATTCACCCTGGTTTCACGTCCTATTGCCGACATGTTAGAGATGCCTGTGAGAAACGAGGAATACAATTTGTCTTGTCTGAGTGAAAAGTGGTCTTGTTATGTGTGGTATCTTACTTAGTTCTCGACAGATTGAGGACTTGGAACATGCGATCAAATACCTCAAAAGAAGAGGTCCTGATGCAACATCTGTATTGGAAACCCATAATTTCACATTCGTCCATACACTGCTTTCAATCACCGGAGAAAAAACACTCCAACCTTTTCATAACCCGCAAAAGTCAATTTTGGTACTTTACAATGGGGAGATATATAATCACCGAGAATTTGGAAATTTCCAAAGCGATGGGGAATGCTTGATTCCTGCGTACTTAAAACACGGTTCTCATTTCACGAAATTCCTCGATGGGGAATTTGCAGTCGTTCTTCTCGACATGGAGGCGAACAAATTGATCTTCTCGACAGATGTTTTTTCGACGAAACCCCTTTGGTTTGCTCGAGATGGCCACGATTTCGCCATTTCTTCGTACGAATCAAGTTTACATTCGTTAGGCTTCAATCGTACCATTCAAGTGGAAGCAAACTCAAGTTATGAACTCGAATTGTCAACGCTCGCCTTCCTAACAAGAGAAGATGTCTATTCTTTTTGCTTAAACCAACATAAAAGCAGTTATGATGATTGGAACCTTGCATTTGAGGCATCAATTGAAAAAAGGACTTCAAATCTTCGTCATGGGTTGTTTATTGGACTAAGTTCTGGATATGACAGTGGGGCCATTGCTTGTGCGTTGATGAATCAAAACGTGAAATTTTCTTCCTATTCAATCATTGGTTCTGAGAAAGAAGATACGATTCGGAAAAGGATTGAATTGTTGGGCCAAGGATCGATTCTCGAACTCTCCTTAGAACAATTTATTGATTCAAGAGCGTACCTCAAGCAATATTCGGAAGAATACAAGCTTGGCATCGATAATGGTGAATCAGATTTAATTAATCATCTAAAATCTAAGTTGAGTAATAGAATTAGCAATCTTTCGACATCAAATGTTCCATTGATTCCTCGAGGGCAGCAGCGCGTCGATTCAATTGAGGTTGACGTGGAGCTCGAATCAGAAAACGAGATTCTTGCTCAAATTAAACATCTCACCAAGGTGGCGGAATACCGAAAAAATTCTCAGTTGATGACGGATGATAATGGAGCTATAGGATTGTCAGTAGTCTTGAAGAGAGGGGTTCATGATGGAAATAGGATTTATTTATCCGGTGGCGGAGCGGATGAGATTTTTTCTGATTATGGATTCAAAGGAGTGAAACACTACCCGCACAGCACTATTGGGGGGCACTTTCCAGATGATTTAGAAGAGGTCTTTCCCTGGAAGAACTTCTTTGGCAACACTCAAAGGGCTTATTTGGCTAAAGAAGAGTACGTAAGTGGAACATTTGGGGTTGAAGGACGATATCCATTTCTTGATCGAATGGTTGTTCAAGAATTTTTGTGGTTGCGCCCCGAATTAAAAAATCAAAATTATAAATCAGTGATTCATCAATTTCTTGAAAAAAATCAATTTCCTTATGACCTCAAGGCCAAATTGGGTTTTAATTGCGGTTTTACATCGAACATGGGCTCAGTGGGACCCTTCTCAGAGCAAGGGAGGTATAGGACGCTCGCATCCGTAAATGACCGCAGATTAGAACCGCATACTGAGGTCGGGAAAGCATTTGATGAGAGTCGAATCATAAATCAAGATGGGTCCTCAAAAGAAGTCCTACCGGTCCCTCGAACCTATGATGTACAATCATATTTGTCCAATCTTTGAATTAATATTCTAGAAGGCATGTCTCTAGGCCCGACAAAAGGTTGTATTTTGGGCTCCATCCTAGAGATTTGAGTTTTTCAATGCTGTTGCGGCTCTGAAAAATTTGTCCAAATCGCTCTTCTACAAAATTTATCTTTGCTTCTTTTCCAGTTAATTGACTTATAATTTGTATGAGTTCAACAACCGAAACTTCCTGCTCAGATGAAATATTGAAAATTCCGTTTGCATCAGCCTCCAAGACTGCCAATATTCCTGATGCGATATCTTCGACATGAGTATAGCATCTGGTTTGTTGACCATCGCCATGAATGTTAACCTCTTGACCATGAATTATCGCTTTAAGAAAAACACTCGTAGCCAAACTAGATCTCATACCTGGGCCGTAAAATGTTGCGAGGCGTAAAATCGCATGCTTTTCTAATCGTTCCCTAAAGAGCGCTTCTGCCATGACTTTGGAAGCCGCATAAACCTCTGTTGGGGCGAGTGGTGAATCTTCCTGATTTATTGGATTCCCGTTATTACCGTATGCACACACTGTTGAAGCAAAGAGGAGTCTGATCTTTTTCTCCTCAGCAAGGTCGAGGAGCACATTAGTCGCTTCCACATTGATTTGGTAGGTCTTTTCAGGTGCGTCTTCTGCTTCATATAAATCAGCAATAGCGGCCAAATGGATGCATGCCTGACAATTAGACAGGGCGCTTGAAAGTTGTTTTTTGTCTAAGATATTTTGACCATTTAGGAGATCGAAAGGAACCACTTCATGCCCATTCCTTTTCAACATCTTACATAGCACAACTCCGAGAAAACCCTCTGAACCAGTGACAAGAATGCGCATAGAACCACCTACCAAAGCACCCTTAACACTACATCAACAGCAGTGCCTTTTCTTTCCTCTTCAAACAAACCAAACTGTTTCTCGAATCCTAATGATTTCGCAATATTATGCACTCGGTTGTCCCATCTTCCCTCGGGCCATGCCAACCATGGTCTCATGCCATTCGTCGTCAAAAGGGCTAAGGAAGTGGTCAACATTTGACACAAAGTTTCGTCGTCTAATTGGCGAAGGTCGCTGTGTTCTGGGCCATGACTTGCAAACAGCCAACCTTGGGCTGCTAGCGCCTCAACGGCGCTCATTTCTAAGTATGCTTCATTTCTTATTTTTTGGGGAAGGGTCTTGGATAAAACTTCATGTTGTTCTTGCTGTCTTAAGTTTTTTAATTCATTCCGTTGAATCTCAAAATTAGAAAGCTGGGACATAGAAATTGTTTCTTCCTCCATCCATCTATACAATCTGTGGAGAGGCATAGCAGTTTTGTTACCTAGGAGTTGATCGTCAGTAAGAAAAATAACCGGTATTAATGTCTCATGCTGCTTGAAAAATCCATCTGGAATCAATAAAACATCCTTCCATCCGTCGTCAAAGGTGACGAAAGATTTTTTCTTATGTGCCACATTTTTAGCATCTAAGTTTCTTAGTTTGTTGAGGAGGGATTCAATTGAGATGGTCATACCAAGTTCATGATAGCTATGCGGGACATCTTGAGGCCGCTCGTGTATTCGATGCAAACAAACCGCCTTTGCCAAACTTCATGCCTCCATTTCCGCCCAAGCAGCACCAGCAACAGTCCACCAATCTGCATAAGTGGCATTGAATACATTTCTTGCCCTGTGTAGGACATAAGCAGCGTGGCACACATACAGCCGCTCAAGAATTGCCATCAAATTTTCAAATTCACTTTGTTGACAGAGCCCCATTTCGATGGTCTTGTTTGCCACTAATATTCGGTTTTCTTGGTCCTTTAAAAGAAAAGAAAGACTTCCATCCATACCCAAGATATTATTCATTTGTTGGCTCAAAATTGAACTGGCATCAAACATCGAGATGCCGGATGTTCTGACTGTACCATGATGGATCTCTTTACTTGGGCTGTCAATCAATTCAATTTCTCCCCAAGTGGGGAACATTTCTCCCTCCAATCTGGCTCCTGGTTCGGATTCAACATTTTCATTTAATGGATGCCAATCTACCAAATCTGGCCTCCATTTTGAGTCTCCGTGAACCCATAAATTGATGTAAACCGGCCGATCTGAATTCGAACTGTTTGGTCCAGAACGATGCCAAGTTAGACTGTGGAGAAGAATTGTTGACCCTGCCCGCACTGGTATTTTGACGTGCACCGCATCATCTGGGAATTCCCAGCGCTCTTCGGCCATGAAATCAACAGGTTGTTCACACCCATCTAGGTGAGATGAATCGATCACCTCGAGGCAGCCCCCATCGATATCGACATCATTAAATGGTGTCCAAGTCGAACATCCAGCAACATCTACAGGCCAAAACATGGAATCTTGGTGCCAGGGGATTTTGCGATTTGAAGATCCAGAGGGTTTTGCGATGATGTGATCATGAAGTAAACGAATTCCTGTCCAATCCATTCCTTCCTGGGCAATCGCTCGAACTGAAGTCTCAGAGTCAAGAATTTTTCGAAAAATCCCTCCTTGGGTCCATAAATCTCTCCATTGACTGATTTCTTTACGGTAGTTTTCGAGGGGAATGTCCATCTCAAGTGCACATTGCTTCCGATGATTTTTCCACGCAAGATGGGCCTCTTCCCAGATCTCTCGCTCGATCATATTTTCAAGGACAACCCAACCATGCAAGTTGAAGAAATCAACGGCCTTTGGGGATATTTTGGGAAAACTCACTTTGTTAATTTCTGTCTTCATTCTTCTCTCTCCTTCAATGTCAAAAAAAAGTCCCAAACAGCGGTGGTTAATCCCTCATCTTTGAGTGGGGAGTTTGGGAATGCCTGCTCAATCCAAGTTTGAAATTCCTCTAGGTCTTCAATAGTATGCTTTTGATGTAAATTACTTACCGAGAAATCTTTGAGAATGTACCCTCCGTCTGGTAACCATCGATTTGCCCTTAAACCGGTCAAAAATGGCCCCCATCCTTCTACAGTGTAATTCAACTCATGCATTTTATCAAAACTAGAATATGGCACAGGTGTATCAGCAAAAGTCTGATTTGGCATCCAACCACCTTTATTCATTTTATGTTCAACAGTCCATATCCCTTCTAATTCGGTAACCCTATAATCGAGAAATGGGTGTGAGATCGTGATGTTCTTTCCAAGAGGATACGGCTCCATGTACGGGTAACCATTCCCTACATCGACCCAATACTTTTGTTGATTAATTGTTACAACTAAGCCTATGTGGCAATTAGGCTTCTTCATAGAAGCCGATATGAAATATACCTCATACCCAATGGTTTCTAGAAGACACTTCAAAAACGGGTTGCGGGCAGTGCATAATCCTCCCATACCACCCAACATCGCTTGACAAATTTCGTTCCAAGTTGGCCTCCTCCGAGGTCCTAAAAGCATTGTGAAGTTTTGGAAAGGAACATATTCGAGAAATTTCGTCACCAATGAGCGCAATTCTGCGAGATTATTCTTTTGTGGCATTCCAACATCTATTAAATCCAAAAATTGTTCAACTTTCAAAACGGAAAGAGCGATAGGGTCGCGGACGTAGTTCACCTTGCAGCACCCCCTTCGTAATCAAACAAAGCTTCCATGTGGGAGGCACTGATTTCAAGATGCTCGAGGTTGAGGGATTCATTTGGCCCGTGCACGATCGAGTAATCGTCATTTATCCCCAATGAGATATAAGGTGCACCTCGGACCAGGTGACTCAAGCACGGACACTTTTCCGCTCCAAAAGCCTTGTTAAGCGGCCGATTACGTATCTTTGTTCCTCTCCCAAAGCGTTGATTAATCGATTGTAATTTTTCGAGGAGGCCTTGTAATTTGTTTTTCTCATCGATTACCAAAATTCGCTGATCACCATTTTTGTAAAAATATCCTGTTTCTTCCACCCAAAACGACACCGTTGGTAAAACCAGTTTTGGATATATTTCATCAGCAAATGGCGAACCAATTTCTTCCTCTCCTTGAACCACGAATACCATTCCATGGTCCGGTTGGTGCTCCCTTATCACCAATAAGCGGTGAATAAATGGACCAATATTATCAGCAATCCCTCGACAAATCACCCGGCTTTTGTCGATTGTGAGCTTCCAAGGATCATACTGCCATTCTTTGTGAATCGGTTCTACATCATAATGTTGGAAGAAACCGATGTAAGAGGATTTGCCATTCCGGGGCTCTCGAACAGCAATGATAATTGGTCGATGCATTGCTTCTTCAGAGAATTCCAATTTAACATTGAAGCCTAATTGTTCAAAGGCTTGAACGTACCAGAGATAGGCTTTTTCCAAACCAACTTTATTTCCCTCATGAGCTTCAAATGATGCCACTGTTCGACATTGCTTAAGCCATTCTTCTTGCTGCCGCCAAGTCACTAAATCACCACCCGTTGTAAGTCGTATCGGAGTGATTTTACTAACATATTGGAATATTTCACCATTTCTACGGTTTCACTCTTGAACTGTTCAAGCCCGCTTAATAGCGATTTCAAGATACTCATTGATTCTTTTATGAAGCGTTCTCGCATCTTTCTTTTCATTGCCCACAATGAACCAGCCACTCCTCTTGCTTTAGGGATCTTGGTTAATGATTCCTCCAATAGAGAAATTGACTCTCGAAGTAACACTTCCTGTCGTGAAATTCGGTTCGAAAAAATGAACTCGAAATCTTCTAGAGATGTTGTCATGGCTCTTTGCAATGCAGTTCCAAAAAGGTCATCTGTCATCCGCCTTTCTAAGGCTTCGTAAGTATACGTCAAATTTGCTCTGTCGTGGTACAGCGGCGCTGGAAATGTTAAAATTCTCGCCCCCTTCTCCGAAGCAAGAATTGCCCATATCGAATCCCCGCGCCTCCGTAGTTTTGGGTGTTCAATTTCTGTCAAAAATCTGTGATTAAAAATAATCGTGTTTCCTCCACGGGTCATGGTTTTCTGAGGTGTTACTCTCCTTGGCTCCTCCAACAACACAAGAGGTCTATGCCTTGGCCCAGACAGAAACATTTGGTCAAAGAACCCATGTTCATTTGAGTTGACGGCATGGCCTTTCAACGATGTGGTGGTGCTCCAAGGTTCCCAAGTCTCGCGTGTTTCAGACAAGTCATAATAATAGTCAATATCGTGCCACCGGCTTGGATTTTTGTTTACCTTTTCAGGGTCAGAAAGAATGTCGCCGATGAAGGTTCGAATGGAGGATGTTGCAGGTAATGGGGGGGAACCAGTTACACCCCCCAAGGCAACATCGCACTCATATTTTTTATGGAATAAATACAGTTCATGGACATACGAAAAGGGAAAACTCAATTCCAATATCGTGTCTTTTACTGTTAAGCTCTCAAATCTTAAATCGTCATCCATGACAACAAGGATTGGATTTTGTAGTTCTTTCACTGCCTGAGTGGCCAACTCTGTTTGGCAAATTCTCATCGCACCAATGTTATTTTCATTTTTCTGAACTGATTTCAGTTGTTGCGGAACAATTTTTAGCCATTCAGGGGCCTGTAAAGGAACTTCTGAGTCGCTTTGGGCCACAAATAGGTGCAGTAAATTTCTGGTTTCGAGGATTAAGGAACCCTTCAAGGATTCTTCCAGTGACCTGATGAAAGAAGCGTATGAAAAATCACGATCAGTCGCAATCAAAAAGGCAATCGGCCGAAGGTTGTACTTCACCGCTTCCTCGTCAATGCTCTGGTAAACTTCAACCACCTCTGAATTTTCCTGCCAATTCAAAATCATCTTACCACCTCATCAACTCGTAAAAATTCAATATTCGGATTCTCTTGAATTGAGATCACTTCAAACTCAATTTCACACATGTTCCGATGGCAGAAAAAAAACTGATCGATTTCTTCTGTATCAATACTTTGCCCTCCTAACATGAACGTATATCTTGAGTCGTATGTTGTCCAACAATCCTCCTCTGCCCCATAATATGAGGTGTCGGCATAAATAGGCGGATTACACGATGTAAACGAATATGTGACCAATTCGATTTCTCCAGCAAAGGTGAATTGAACCCGGTCCCCAATCCGTAATTTAGTGTCACTGAGAGGTTCTAACAATGAACCATTCATTGAATACCAAACTCCGTCCTCATTGATTTCTATATCGCGCCCAGGCAACGCCTCTTCGGAGGGGTCGTAATCAATGAGTACATCCAAAACGGGGAGAAGAAAGATAGGCCCAATCAAATATATCCCAAAAAATAAAATTGTGTATTTTGTAAATTTCAGTCCCGCTGTGCCGTGTTTGATGCAGCACGCAATCACGCTGTTATGCATTGCAGGAAAGTCTGGCCGAGTAAAATTTTCCAGATGTTCCTGCTCATCAACTCCTGCCATCATACGGGTTAACATCGTGAGAATCATATATTCATCTGTGAAAAAAAGAAGATAATACTGGTAATTAATTCATTTTTTCACTTTTCAGGTGAGTGTCCACAACGTAATCACGGTTTCAAACCGATCGCACACCACCAATACAACTTCGAGTGTTCTTTTTTGTCCATGCGAGTTGATGAGATTCAACCTTGTGTTTATTTTCCAACTTCCTTTCTTGGTTTTTAGGTGTGATTGATAAGCAGAGGTTTTCAAATCGCAAACAAAGTCCTCGAAATCATATCCTGGCTCTCCTTTGGCTATACGTTCATGAAATCGCTGGCGTGCATGCCTCGAAAAAATCATAAATCGTGGTGTTGCAGTAGAAACTATAATGCAAATTATGAATTTAAGTAAGATTTATTAGTAAATGACTTATAATTTCATTTTATGAGTGAAAATAGGGTGTTACTTCTGTTCCCTACTGCGGGAAGAATGGATCATGTATTCCCAGCAATACAATATTGCATACATAGCGACATCACAACCCGAGCAAATCGCTTGTGCATCCACTTTCTCCCCCTTAATGCGATTGCATTGGAAAATCTCCCAAAATTCGCATCACTGATTGAAAATCAAAACACCGAAAAGACATCAAGGAATGAATCAAAGGACACAGAGACATTAGAAGTCGAATTCATAATCAGTGCAGAAGTGCTTGAAGTAGGAAATTGGGCAAGTGAAATAGAACGAATAATTCAATCGTATAAGTCTGAAAGTAATCTCCTAGAGTGTACTGTCGCTCTTGGGTCACAGGTACCAGATGTCGTAGCTCTCCAAACCTCTAAGGTGAGTTTGTCTCATTCCATCATTTCAATGATTCGAGTCCCGGCTGGTTATGATATTCAAACGCCACCGGAACATTTCAACCCGGGTGACTCGTTGTCAAATCAAGTTTTCCACCATGAATTACTGGGTAGTTTGAGCGTAAGGGATCCGCTTATTTTTGTTGCGAAAAATAACACTGTACGCGAAGTTCTCCTCAGTATGAGAGGATTACATGACAGCCTCAAAAATCCAAGGGAAGGGACTTTTAAATCCCAAGAAATTGTCAAAAATATCAACATTAGACGTAAAGATCTTCTCAAGAAAAAGGAGATGAAAAGTTCCCAACTTTCCAATATTCTCAAATCTCTACGGTCCCAAAACCTCATTTCTTCTGAAAAAAGCCGTCATGGATTGACAAATATGGGCTTTGTCTTGAGTGGCATTCTAAGCGAAGATTAAACAATAAACAAGGTGAAAAAATGAGAAAAAAAATAGTAAGCATACTTGGGGGGAACAGCAATGTTTCTTCTGAAGCATTACAGTTGAGTGAAGATTTGGGTAAGGCTATTGTCGACCAGGGTTGGCTTTTGTGTACAGGAGGGCGATTAGGGGTGATGGAGGCGGCCTCCAAGGGTGGCCAAAAAAGTAAATTGTGGACTGGACATCAAATCTTAGGGGTCCTCCCTGACGAGGAACATATTCATGGTAATCCATATCTCGATGTCGTTCTACCTACCGGAATTGGATTGACTCGAAATGCATTGGTTGTTAGATTCAGTGATGTGTGCATCGCAGTATCAGGTGGGGCCGGAACATTATCGGAAATAGCTCTTGCTTGGCAATTCCAAAGGCCAATCGCATTGATGAAAGACTCGGGCGGCTGGTCCTCTAAATTGGCAGAAACTGCTCTCGATCATCGTAAGAATCCTATACGCGGGCTTGAATCAGTTGAGGATGCCGTGCAATGGATTAGTGAAATGCTGGGGGATTCGTCATAACCTGCTCATCTTTGCGGCGCCCAGAACTGTTCTCACATAATGTCGTCTGTAACACGTCTTAGAGTTGGTAAAAGGCACAATCCTCGCATAAGTATGCCAACATCTCGACGAGATGTACATTGAAAAAACCGCTTTTCTCTACCAAACGGATGATTAAAATATCTCCGCCCGGTGGGTTAGGATGAAGCGAAATTATCCATGTGGATAGATTCCTCTTCAAACAATGCTTTGAGCAACCCTGCTCGGAACGTCATCCTGCTTGATTTTCCTTGGATGCGAGACAAAGATCCTCGTGTCCCACTTGGGCATGCTTCCCTGCTTGCCACGCTGGCTCACAACCCGGACATCACCTGCCATTCTCTTGTCCGTCCAATGAACGATGAATTCGACTTTTCATTCCAAGAAGTTTGGAACGAAATTGAAATCCTGATTTCCACACATCGAGGACGTCATCTTGACGTTGCGATTGGCGCTTACGTGTGGGCAGAAGAATTGATTCAGAAGCTCCTACCAAAGATTCGTCAAAGTCTTCCTGAAGGTCGCATTATCTTGGGAGGTCCTCAAATTTCATATTGCTCAGAGGGGCTTGAAGAAATCTATCCAGAATGTGATATCTTTATTCGCGGTTATGGCGAAATGGCGCTTTTGTCAATCGTTTCTGAAGGTGTTAATCGAGATATACCTGGGGTTCACTATGCAGGAGAGATGGATCAAAATTTTCAGACCACTGTTGATCTGAACCTCCTACCTTCGCCGTTTCTTAGTGGCCTTGTTCCACTTCATCAAGGCGCTTTCCTGCGGTGGGAGTCGCAACGCGGTTGCCCGTTTTCCTGCAGTTTCTGCCAACATAAGGAGGCTGGAGCAAAACTCCGGAAGAAGGAATTTTGTTCAGGACGTATCTTTGCAGAGATTGATTTGTTTTGCGAAATGGAGGTGGGCGAAATCGCAATCCTTGATCCCATTTTCAATGCCAGTTCTCAGGCGATCTCGATCCTTCAACGGTTTCAAGAAAATAATTTCGATGGCCGTTTGTCCATCCAATGCCGCGCTGAAATGATAACGGAGGCATTTATCCAGTCGCTTGACGGCCTTGATGTAAAGCTTGAATTTGGACTTCAAACAATCCATAAGAAGGAAGGCCAAGCAGTCAATCGGAATAACAACATGGAAAAGGTACATCGCGGGTTGAATATGGTTAATGAGGCAGGTATTGAATTCGAACTATCAATTATCTTTGGCCTGCCAAATCAGACGATTGAATCCTTTATTGGAACCGTGGATTGGTGCCTTTCCAGCGGTGCAACAGCGATTAAGGCATTTCCACTCATGCTTTTGCGTGGAACCGAGCTTGAAGAGCGAAAGGAGGAATGGGGCCTCGTCGAATCTCTTGGGACCATGCCAGTCGTTCTCTCTTCAAACAGCTATTCAATAGAAAACTGGCAGTCGATGGGGAAGATTTCTCAAGCTTTGAAGATGACTGAAGGGCACCACCCACTCGAAGTGTCTGAATTGCTCTCTTTGGGCAAGAACCTCACTGTTGACATGCCGCGGTTTCGACCGAATCTCATTGATAACGCAACGGCAAGTCCTGTACCAATGCATGGTGCTCTTTCAAGGGGGCTTACCTCATGAATTCCAAAACTTCGGGACAAACTCTATGTCACACCATTCCCTCATCTAAAATGGGCACAGCCATCGCAAATTCTTGGGAGGATGAAGGCATGGTTGATGAGTTGAATCCTTTGAAGGGGAAAATCGCTCTTATTTTTTTGAGTGAAAACTCAATCGGAGATTTTTCGGACCATCTGTTTTCTGAATCCTTCCTTAAGCAGTGGCAAGGTTACAAGCTCAAACCAGATCTCAAAAAACCACATGATTTTGTCGACCAACTGGATAAGTTCTTTGGCTATGATTTTCTCGAAGATACCAAAATTGCTCTTCATTGCAAGGTCATACGTGATTTGGATTCGATTGACGATTATGATTTCAACGGCACCGGGGCGACGTTTATTTTTGGACAGTTTGCTCAAGCGGATGGAACCCGTGGTGCGGTTACAAAAATAATGCACAGCATGGATGAAGAATCAATGGTCGTTGATTTTACCAACTCTTGTGGTGAAAATAAACAAAAACAGGTCTTAATCGCTCCAATAGACATGACTCCTCAGACAGAGGTCCTCTTCACTTTGGTGTTGCTACGGTACCTCACTGATCCTGATATTACAATTCTTACTAGCCAAAATGATACGATTCCGTCTTCAATTGAGAATTATTGGCAAAAGGTGGCACCATCTGACACTG
>Ga0206677_10003516_pt1 | contig 13146 bp, 11 predicted proteins | sample M130m12015metaG_FD_155475 | JGI IMG/M metagenome (GOLD analysis project Ga0206677, IMG submission 155475) | Ammonia-oxidizing marine archaeal communities from Monterey Bay, California, United States - M1 30m 12015 | ecosystem: Environmental > Aquatic > Marine > Intertidal zone | place: USA... | reverse complement strand
ATCATCAGAATTAAAATAGTCATTTAATTGTTGAGCTACTTCTCCTCCTCCAACTATAACAACCCTGCTATAATTATATCCTGATTTTCTATAAAGTTTAATTAACTTAATTGACAAATATCTCCAACACATAATTAAACCAAACAACATTAAGTATGTTGCATACAAATGTTCTCTTGAAAATTCAGACTGTTTTAAAGAAAAAAGAACAGCTGTAATTATTAAAACGTTAAATCCAAATGCTTTAAAAAGATTAAACAAAACTTTATCTAACCTTATGATTCTTTTCAACTCATACAACTTTAACATTAATGCAACTAATATCCAGTTCGCATTGAAAATAATAAGTAAAAAACGATACTTATCTGAAAAATCAATAGAATCAAATTTTAGATAATATATTAAGATAAAAGCAATATTGATACATAAAATATCACCAATAAAATGGATGAACCAAAAATATTTAGAATAACCTTTCATTAAAGCAAAAGTAAGAAAAAGAAAAGAATATTTTTATTCTGAAAGATACCAAGCATACATCTTTTCAACACCCTTTTTAAGAGGAGTTCTATGTTTCCAACCTAAAGAATTCAATTTAGTTACATCCGTGAGTTTTTTCATAGTTCCATCAGGTTTTGATGTGTTAAAAATAAAACTACCTTTATAACCAACTTCTTTTTTAATCAGATTTGCAAGGTCTTTTATTGATACATCTACACCTGTTCCAATGTTAATATGAGTATTTCGAATTTCAGTATTTTCTGAACCAAAAGTATCTTTAAAGTTTCTGTTTTCCAATAAAAACACACAAGCATCCGCCATATCCTCTGACCATAAGAACTCTCTCATTGGCTTCCCGCTTCCCCAAATTTCAACTGAATCTTTGCTTACTCCATATTTTAAAAGAACCTCTGAAATCTCATTATTACTGGAACTTCCATCAACTCCCTCAATTGGATTTTTATCTAAGTCCGATTTAATAGAATTCCATTCGTTCTGCTGCAAACATTTCCCTAAATGAATTTTACGAATTAAAGCAGGTAAGACATGGGATTTTTCTAAATCAAAATTATCATTCGGGCCATATAAATTAGTCGGCATTACTGAAACAAAGTTCGTTCCATATTGCAAATTATAACTCTCACACATTTTTATCCCAGCTATTTTAGCAATTGCATAAGGCTCATTAGTATATTCTAATTCAGAAGTCAATAAACTTTCTTCAACAATAGGCTGATCTGTATTTTTTGGATAAATACAAGTGCTTCCTAAAAATAAAAGTTTCTTAACTCCTTGTAAGTAGGATTGATGGATCACATTATTCTGAATCATAATGTTCTCATAAATAAAATCAGCTCTATATCTATTATTAGCTACAATTCCCCCCACTTTTGCAGCTGCTAAAATTACACATTCAGGCTTTTCTATCTGAAAGAATTTTTTAACATCCTCTTGGTTCGTTAAATCTAATTCTGAATGAGTGCGATAAACAAGATTACTATACCCTTTTGCTTTTAAATTTTCAACAATTGCAGAGCCAACCAAACCTCTATGACCAGCAATATAGATTTTACTTTCTTTTTTCATTTTACTCAAAATAATTCATAATGGTATAGCCCCCATCCTTCAAGTATTGATCTTTCGTCATCAATTTCAAATCTGATTCCATCATTTCATTTATCAATTGTTCCAAGTTATATTCTGGAATCCAACCTAATTGAGTATTTGCTTTTGTAGGGTCACCAATTAATAAATCCACCTCTGTTGGTCTGAAATAGCTTGGATCAACAGAAACTACCTCTTTTCCTATCTCAACTTGGTATTTAGGATTAGAACAAGACACAACAATACCTTTCTCATCCTTACCTTCACCTTTAAATATTAATTCTACTCCTGCATGAGCAAAAGACATTTTTACAAAATCACGAACTGTAGTCGTTTTACCTGTTGCAATTACCCAATCTTCAGCAACTTCTGTTTGTAATATCATCCACATCATACGCACATAATCCTTAGCATGCCCCCAATCCCTTTTGGCATCTAAATTTCCTAAATACAATTTTTCTTGTAAACCAAGTGCAATTTTTGATGCAGCTCGCGTAATTTTGCGAGTCACAAAAGTCTCCCCTCTTACTGGTGATTCGTGATTAAATAAAATTCCATTACAAGCAAACATATTATAAGCCTCACGATAATTTACTGTAATCCAATATGCATACATTTTTGCTACACCGTATGGGCTTCTCGGATAAAATGGAGTTGATTCTGATTGAGGTACTTCTTGTGCTTTACCAAATAGCTCAGAAGTTGAAGCTTGATATACTTTAGTTTTCTGAGATAAGCCTAATAACCTTATTGCTTCCAAAACTCTTAGTGTTCCAATTCCATCAGTATTTGCAACATATTCAGGAATTTGAAAAGAAACATGCACATGACTCATGGCAGCCAGATTATAAATTTCATCTGGTTGAACTTCCTTTATGATTTTAGTCAGATTCATAGAATCTGTCATATCACCATAATGCAAAATCAAATTTCGATTTTCAATATGTGGGTCTTGATATAAATGCTCTATCCTATTTGTATTAAATGAGGATGCTCTTCTTTTTACCCCATGAACTTTATATCCTTTTTTTAACAAGAATTCTGCCAAATAAGAACCATCTTGCCCTGTAATACCTGTGATTAATGCAACTTTACTTTTCATTTTCTAAAATTTGATGTAAAGGTAGGGAATATTATTTATTATTTATTTTCTGGAAAAACAATTCATAATCATTTACAATTTTATTCCAAGAGTATAAATTCTTTATTTTCTCTAAATTAGATTTAACCAGATAATTTTCTTGGCCTTTCACTTCTTCATTTATCAATCTTGATATCTTTTCAGCATCATGAAAATAAAAAGCATCTTTCTCTAAAATAGATTTATTAAAAATATTATCATGAGCACAAATTAATGAATTTGATGCCATTGCCTCTAACAAAGAAGGGTTTGTACCCCCAACACTATGTCCATGAAAATATAAATTTGAAAAATATCTTAATGAAGATAATTTCTCAATACCAGAAACAAAGCCAATAAAAATTATTTTTTCATCTTGATACTTCTTAGAGATATACTTTCCAAAAGGTGTATTTAAACTACCAACAACAACAATCATTCTTTCTTTATTTGATTTAACATAACCCTCCAATATCATCTCGATATTGTTTTCTGGCTCCATTCTTGCAATTACAATATCGTAATTGTACTTTGTTAAATTATATTTCCTCAAAATGTTTGAATCAGGATTTTTCATAATCTCTGCACCATAAGGTATGTAGGTAGATTCAACTTGATACTCTTTTCTCAGGTATTGCTGAATTCCAATAGAATCTGCAATAAAATAATCACTATACTTTACTGCTAAACCCTCAGCATATATTAAAAACTTCTGAACTTTTGAAGAGAATTTAGATCGTTTCCACTCAACACCATCCATATTCGTCACTAAAATAGATTTTTTAGGCATCAGTCGATTCCAAATTGAACTACTAGTATATCCTAACTGTAGGATAATATCAAAATTATGTTTCCTGCTATTTACGATACAATTCATATCATAAAGAAATTGACCAGAAGTTCCAATTAAATATTCAGGATCAAAACAATGAATAATATTCACACCATTCCAAACATCTTCTTTGTATGGATGATTGTGAGAGTTATATACAAATACCTCATGTCCTTTGCCGACTAAGCCCACTGACAAATACTCAGCAAATTGCTCAAATCCACCATAATTATTTGGGATGCCTCTAGTTCCTATTATTGCTATTTTCATTTTCTGCTAGTAATTAGGAACTTGATTATATTATATATTACGAACTGTATAATACAAATACCAATAAGAAACATAATACTGTTTAAAATAACACTTAAAATACCAGAGCTAACTGAACCTGCCAAATACATTGAAAGCAACATTAAAATTAAAGTGCTGTAATAACTTCTTTGTTTACTAATAATATATAATTCATATAAAGTATTAAATATAAAACCATAAACAACAGAGTAAGCAACTATACCAATAAATCCAAAATTTATATAGCCTAGACCGATAAAAGAAGCTGTAATACTGCCTCCATCAAAGCGCCAGTTCATAATATCTTTTAGAACAGTCCCAAAATTAGGATTACTTCCAGGCAAGAATAATTTTAAATCTATCAACATGGTTTCTCCATAAAGGAAGTTATGTTTATAAGGAAAAAAATCATAAATTTTCTGAAAATTATGTATATTAACAAATGGCCTCCAGCCAGCTCTACTAATCATTAAATCTAGCATATCTGCATTCACCCCAGATCTAAAAACTCCAAAAATAATTAGAAAAGCAAATAACAGCCCAATTGGAATAACAAAGGATTTATATTTTATCTTTTGATGTAGTTGCATTTTATGTATTATATTAATTATAAAACTACCTAGCGTCAGTTGCATTAAAGGGGCTCGACTACCAAAAGAAATTAAACAAAATGCAGTAATAACAAATAAAAAGAAAAATTGAATTTTAGATAATCCAGACATATACATTCCCAAGAAACCGTATATCATAAAATTAACATATAATAATGTAATTAGGCCTGAATTCATTCGACTACTAATTCTTACATTCTCTAAATCATCAGCAAACAATAAGAAACCACCAATCTTATAATAAAAAACCCCATAACACACTAATCCCATAAGATAAATGACGAATGAACTATAAAAAAAAGAATTTTGATTTCTATTGGACCCTTCTAAAGAAACTATTCTAACATATCTAAAGCCTAAATTACCAAATATTAAGCGTGAGATGACAGCACCAAAAAATGTTAGAAAATAAGAAGCTGTTATAATTAACATCACAACATTAGATATCTCAATAGTACTATATATATTTTTGTACGATAAAGCCAGAAAGAAGAAAACTGTTTGATATACAAAGAAGAACACATAAGGATTTAGAAAATTCTTAATGTTAAATACTCTATTAACTAAAACACCTAAGACTATAGTGAGGAATATATAAATCATTGATTATTTACAATAAAATTCCAAATTCTAGAACTGGACTCACCATCTAACTTATAGAAATAATCTTTTAAAAATCCATCATAGTTAATCAATTTAGACGTTAGTTGCTGCTCATCTTCTAAACAACTAAGAAGCGATTCTGCATCATAAAATTTAATATTACAGTCATAGGATTCATAAGCTAGAGTATATTTAATCTCTTCAAAATGCATAGTAAGCAATGGCTTGTAGTGAGCAATAGCCTCAGACCCTGCAGTAGAAGGTGTCGAAATTAAAATATCAGAAACTTTAATTAATGAATGTAGATCTTCAAGATGAAAAAGCTTATAATTTACCCCATCTAGAATCTCAGCTGGTAAATTTTTATACGACTTTGAGCTAGGATGTAACTTAATTACAAGTTCATATTTCTTATTAGATATTTGTAGAAATTCTTTAATAGTTCTTAAAAAAACCCTACACAAGTCCTCCCCAATTGGGTTTAAAACCACTAATAGAGAAATTGAATCTGATGAAAAGTCTATCTCTTTCAATCCAATAGAGTTTATGTCGTCTGTCTTAGGAGTTCCAGTAATAATAAGTTTTTCTCTAGGAGTATTGTTTTTAACAAACCAATCATAAGAATAACTCCCCCAATTAAACATCTTATCTGTATATACTGGTAAATATCCAAAATGTCCTACTGGCGCTCCATGTTGCAATACATATGTTTTTATATTTCTTTCTTTACAATAGAACACAAAGGCTCTAGATATCTTATGCACATCTGAATTTAAAACTACTGATCTTACATTCTTATTGTTATCAAAGAAACACTCAATACAATTAATAATAAATATTGAGTCAAAAATATTCAGCCATAATTTTAATTTACTAATGCCAAAATATTGTCTTAAATTATTTAGTTTGTGAGAGAAAGACACCAATTTAACTGACATCTTAAAAACATCAAATAACGTCTTAAATAATCTAGAGTATTTATATAAAAAAACAGCATTATTATTATAAATTCTTTTATCACATATTATCTCTTGAATTATTTTACTATTAAATTCTTGTTGCAAGATTCTAGAATTTGAGATCATACTGAAATTATAGATATCATTCACAAAAATGACTGAAGGATTCTTTAAACACTTTTTTTTGCTTAATCCAAAAGAAATAAAATATTTGATAATATTATCAAAACTATATGCTTTTAAATATTGAGAAAAAGATTTTTGATCTTTAAGATCTTTAAATTCAAATAGGAATATTTGAGATAAAGCAATTATATTACAGCCTTTAAACCTTAATTTAAACCCATTAATTAGTTTTATAGCTTCTAAAACTTTCATGTTTTTTTTATATTCACAAAATAACTAATAAATTCTTTATTTATGATAAGAATTTAATATTTATTATCTTTGCAATATTAAAATCATATTATGTTAAACAACAAATCTATCTTAATAACTGGTGGTACTGGTTCTTTAGGAAAACACCTAACAAGAACAATTCTCAAAAAATGGCCAAATACTAAACGTCTAGTTATCTTTTCAAGAGACGAGCAAAAGCAATTTCAGATGGCTCAAGAGTTTCCAAATGAAAAACATCCTAATATCAGATATTTCATTGGAGACGTAAGAGATAAAGAAAGATTACTAAGAGCAATGGAGGGTATTGATATTGTAATTCATGCTGCTGCTATGAAGCATGTTCATATTGCTGAATATAACCCCTCTGAGTGTATTCTCACAAATATAAATGGCGCTGAAAATGTAATTCACGCATCTTTAGAGAAAGGAATTACGGATGTAGTTGCTCTTTCTACCGACAAAGCCTGTGCACCAATTAATTTATATGGAGCTACTAAATTAGTTTCAGACAAGTTATTTGTAGCCGCAAATAACATTAAGGGATCAAGAAATATTAAATTCTCAGTTGTAAGATACGGAAATGTCATGGGCTCTAACGGGTCAGTTATTCCATTTTTTATGAATCATAAAAACAAAGGATACTTACCAATTACTGATCCAGAAATGACACGTTTTAATATTTCATTAGATGATGGTGTTGCAATGGTCCTCCATGCATTAGAAAATGCTTGGGGAGGTGAAATTTTCATTCCCAAAATACCATCATATAAAATAATGGATATTGCAAAAGCAATTGCACCAAACTTAGAGCACAGAACAATTGGAATAAGACCAGGGGAGAAATTACATGAAGAAATGATAGCAGAATCTGATTCGTTTTACACTTACGATTTAGGAAAATATTATACTATCCTACCATCAGTAACAAATTGGAATTTAGATGAATTTATTGAAAAATTTAATGCTAAAATTGTACCACAAGGATTTAAATATAATTCTGAAACTAACTCAGAATGGGACACAGTTGATGAATTAAGAGAATTAATCAAAACACATATTGACCCAAACTTTAGTATTTAATTTAATGAAAAAGGTAATCCCATACGGAAGGCAGACAATTACGAAAGAAGATATTGAAGCAGTTGTAGCAACCTTAGAATCTGATTTTCTTACACAAGGTCCTAAAGTTAATCAGTTTGAAAATGAATTTACAAAGTATACTGATGCAAAATATGCTGTTGCTGTAAATAATGCAACTTCTGGACTTCATTTATCAGTATTAGCTTTAAATTTAAAAAAAGGAGAAAGAGTAATCACAACACCAATTACTTTTGCGTCTACCGCAAATTGCATAAGGTTTTGTGGTGGAGAAGTTTGGTTTGCAGATATAGAGCCCAACACCTACTTATTAGACTTAAAGTCTGTTCGTGAACTTATTGAATCAAAACCAAAAGGTTTTTTTAAAGGAATAATACCTGTTGATTTTGCTGGACTTCCAATTAACCTAGAAGCGTACAGGAAACTTGCAAACAAGCACAATCTTTGGATAATTGAAGATGCATGCCATGCACCTGGCGGTTATTTTACTGATTCAAAAAAAGAAATTCAAAAGTGTGGGAATGGGAATTATGCAGATATTGCTGTTTTCTCTTTTCATCCCGTAAAGCATATTGCGTGTGGAGAGGGAGGTATGGTTACAACGAATTCAGAACACCTATACAAAAAACTAATCTCATTAAGGACGCATGGGATAAGTAAAGAAAATATGAATAAGAATGATGGCGGATGGTATTATGAAATGAAAGAGCTTGGCTTCAATTACAGGCTTACTGATATTCAGTCAGCACTAGGTATAACACAACTTGCTAAAAATGATAAAAGCGTAATTAGACGAAATGAAATTGCTGATAAATACAAAATAGCATTTGAAGGAAAAATAAAATTTCAAAGTCTTCCATCAGGAAATTTAAATGCTCATCACCTTTTTATCATTGAAGTAAATAATAGAAAGAAATTATATGACTTTCTAAGAGAACATCATATATTTTCACAGATACATTATATACCATTACACACCTTGCCCTACTATAAAAATATAGGATATCATAATGCAGATTTAAAGAATTCAGAAAATTATTATAGTAAGTGTATTAGCCTTCCTATGTATCCTTCTCTTACTAATACAGAACAAGAATTAGTGATTTCCAAAGTATTAAAATTTATCAATGAATAATATTTGCATCATACCAGCTAGAGGTGGAAGCAAGCGTATTCCTAAAAAAAATATTAAATCTTTTTTAGGAAAACCTATTATAGCCTATTCAATTGAGGCAGCAATTAAATCAAAACTTTTTACTGAGATCATGGTATCTACTGATGATGACGATATAGTTAAAATTGCTAAAAAATATGGTGCTGAAATACCTTTTATGAGAAGTAAGAAAAATTCAGATGATTTTGCGACTACATTTGATGTAATAACAGAAGTTTTGAACGAATACAAAAAAAATGAATTTGAGTTTGACAATGTCTGTTGCATTTACGCATGTGCGCCTTTTTTAAATTGCGAAAAAATAACAGAAGCATATAACAAACTATTAACAAATAAATTTGATAGCGTCTTTCCTATTATGGAATATAGCTACCCTATACAAAGAGCAGTAAAAAAGAATAAAAACAATAAACTAGAAATGTTTGATTCAAAATATTTTTCGTCTCGTTCTCAAGACTTAGAAAAATCTTATCATGATGCAGGACAGTTTTATTGGATGAATACTCAAAATGTTTTAAAAAAGAAAAGTTTATTTACTAATAATAGTGGAGCTTTAATTATAACTGAAATGGAAGGGCAAGATATCGATAATCTATCAGATTGGAAATTAGCAGAAATGAAATATAAATTATTATAAATGAAATTTCCATTAGAATATCAATGTTTAAATAATAATATTTTTTGTGAAAAAGCATACTCAATTGTTCCAATACGATATGAAGATAGATTAAAAATAATGAAATGGAGAAACGAGCAAGTTTATCATTTAAGACAAAAAAAGAAGCTTACCAAAAAAGACCAAGAAAATTATTTTAAAAATGTGGTTTCAAATTTATTCACACAAAAGAAACCTAATCAACTATTATTTTCTTTTTTAAAAAATGGGGATTTTATTGGCTATGGAGGGCTGGTTCATATTGATTGGGAAAATAAAAATTCTGAAATTTCATTCATTATGAATACTGATTTAGAAAAAAAATATTTTGAAAAATATTGGTCAATTTATTTAAAATTAATAGAGCAATTAGCTTTTAAGGAATCTAGATTGGATTCTATCTTTACTTATGCTTATGACTTACGTCCTAAACTATATCCCATGTTAAATAAAAATGGATTTAAGCTAAAGGAAATCCTAAAAGATAAAATATCAATCAATAATATTAGTGTGGATGTTTATGTTCATCAAAAAAACAAAATAACTATAAGAGATGTAATTAAATCTGATGTAAAATTACTATTTGACTGGGCTAATGATAAATTAGTAAGGGAACACTCTTTTCAGTTAAACAAAATAAAATTTGACGAACATATAAAATGGTTTAATAATAAAATTTCAGATAAAAATTCTATCTTATATATTTTAGAAGATCAAAAAAAACCCTTTTGCCTTATTAGGTTTGATATTAATGAGCAAGAAACAACTATTGGAATATTAATTGACAAGACATTTAGAGGGAAAGGTCTTGCCGTAAAAGCACTTGTATTGGGCTGTAAAAGATACTCAAACAATAATAATAAAGATATTTTAGCATACATAAAGAAGAAAAATTTCTCTTCAATAAAATCTTTTGAAAGAGCGGGGTTTACTTTTTCCAAAGAAACTGAAATAAACGGAACACCTAGTTTCTTATATAAATTTAAAGTTCACTAATAATGAAAAATAATTCTTCTTGTTTTATTATAGCTGAATTATCAGCTAATCATGGTGGAAAAATAGAAATTGCAATAGAAACTATTAAAGCAACTAAAAGAGCAGGGGCAGACGCTATAAAACTACAAACTTACACTGCAGACACTATAACACTAAATTCTAAAAAAGAGTGCTTTAAAATAAATCAAGGTACTAATTGGGATGGTCAGTATTTACATGATTTATATAAAGAAGCACACCTCCCCTGGAAATGGCATGAAGAATTATTTAAAGTGGCAAAAGCCGAAGGTTTAGTTTGCTTCTCATCACCTTTTGATTTTACAGCAGTAGACTTTTTAGAAAAATTAAATTGCCCGATATATAAAATTGCATCTTTTGAGATTACAGACATTCCACTAATTGAATATGTTGCCTCAAAAGGAAAGCCAATAATCATCTCAACGGGAATTGCTGAAGAGAAAGACATTGAATTAGCAATAGAGACTTGCAAAAAGGTAGGCAACAATGATATTACTATATTAAAATGTACATCTGCATATCCTGCAAGCCCAAAAGACGCAAACCTTTCAACAATTGATGATATAAAAAAAAGATTTAAAGTTAAGTCAGGCCTATCTGATCATACCTTAGGAATTGAAGCGCCAATGATTGCTGTTGCTATGGGTGCAACAGTAATAGAGAAGCATTTTATTCTTGATAAATCTATTGGAGGACCTGACGCACACTTTTCATTAGATGAACATGAATTTAAAAAAATGGTAGATGCTGTTAGGCTAACAGAAAAAATGATAGGGAAAATAGATTATGAGATGACAATAAGTAAGAAAAAAAGTCGAGAATTTTCTCGTTCTCTTTTTATTGTTAAAGATGTTAAAAAAGGAGAGGCTATTACAAATATGAATGTAAAGTCTATAAGGCCTGGATTTGGACTACACCCTAAAGAATTACCTAATATTATTGGCAAGACATTTTCTGAAAACCAAGAAAAAGGGACACCACTTAGCTGGGATATGACTCAATAACTCATGAAAGAAAAATTATACAACCTTGTTATCAGAGGTAGTGCTACAGTAATAAAACTTGCTTTCACACTTTTTCTAGGTAGTGTTTTTACTGAAAGTGAATTTGGTTTATATAGTCTAATTATTTCTTCGATTTACATTAGTTTAATTCTTATTGGATTTGATATATACCTAGATTGCAACAGGAAGATCATACAGAAAGATAATCAAGAGGATCAAGCTTTTATCTTAAATAATCAAATTGCTGCATATATTCCATTTTACTTTCTTTTTTCAATAATTATATTCTGCATACCTGAAAGAATTATTCCGAATGATTTTATTTTCTTATTTTTTTCAATCTCAATACTAGAACATATTAATTCTGAAATATTCAGACTATTATTAGCATTAAGAAAAACTATTGCTGCTAATCTACTCTTTTTTATAAGAAATGCTTTGTGGCCATTAGCAGTAATTGTATTATATTATTTTAAATTTGAATTTACTATCTCCACATTACTGTCATATTGGTTATACGCGAGTATTGTAGCATTAATAATAGGCTTACTTTTTTTAAGAAAAAAATATAAACTTGACTTAAGTCTTATTGACAAAAAAATAATAATAGCAAGCTATAAATATGCATTCATTTTCTTTATTGGAACTATTGCTTATAAAGTAGTTGAATTTTCTGACAGATATTTTATCGACTTTTATCTTGATAAAGAAAGTGTTGGTGTTTATTCATTGTATTCCCAATTTGGCAGTGTCTTAAACACCATTATTTTCACAATAGTAATTTCAATAGGATACCCAAAAATTCTTAAAGCAATTTATGAAAATAATTATAACATGATTATTAAAGAAAGAAATATTATGCTACTAGAAATAGTTTTTATTTCTCTTTTAACTTTACTTGGTGGATATTTGTTTCTAGATTTTCTTTTAAATATCATAAATAAGCCTCTATACCTTGAGTATGATTTTCTTTTCTATTTAGTAATTATTTCAAATATCATTTTTAACATATCTTATGTCTATCATTTCATTATGATTGGGTATCAGAAAGATCTTAAAATAACAATCTTAACTTTAATTGGAGCGGGAATAAATATAATATTGAATATTATTTTAATTCCAAAAATTGGAATTATTGGAGCAATTTACAGTAAAATATTTGCTTTTATATTTATTCTAGTTTCTAAATATCTAAAGCAGAATAAATTAATTCAAATTGCAAAAAAATTAGTCTAATTCATCAAAATTAAATTCCAATTTACTTTCTTGATTTACAAAAAAATTATATAATTTATCTAAAAGCGGTAATTCACTCAATAAATCTTCTTCTATCAAATCATGAAACATCTCTATAGCATTTAATCCTTCCAATATGACAGAATTAGATTTATATTCCGAATTAAAGAATCCTTTACCTATTAACAAGCCAAGTGTTCTATTCCTGCTCAAGTCATTTAATGAAGTCAAACATAAATCTCCAAAACCGCAAGCCAAAAACAAAGTATCATCAGCACCTCCTAATGATCTTAGTAAAACTCTTACTTCTGAGAATGATTTTGTCAAGATCATAAATCGGGTATTAGGTGAATTATATTTAGCATCTACAACACCAAGTACAACTGCATAAATATTCTTTAACACACTCAATAATTCCACCCCTCTTATATCAGTTGTACAATCAATATGTAGTGCGGTATTCTTTACAATTTTATTTACAGTTTCGTATTGCTGTTTTGTAGTGTACCCAAGGGTAAGTAAAGTATCAGCATGTTCCATAACCT
>Ga0206677_10003513_pt1 | contig 13151 bp, 13 predicted proteins | sample M130m12015metaG_FD_155475 | JGI IMG/M metagenome (GOLD analysis project Ga0206677, IMG submission 155475) | Ammonia-oxidizing marine archaeal communities from Monterey Bay, California, United States - M1 30m 12015 | ecosystem: Environmental > Aquatic > Marine > Intertidal zone | place: USA... | reverse complement strand
CTGCAGCACCTCCTGCTCCTCCAGAGATGCCTCCTATGCCACCAATGCCTGATGCACCAACCGCTGACCCATTGATGGACCCGCTTGCAGCACCTCCTGCTCCCCCAGAGATGCCGCCTATGCCACCAATGCCACCAGCCGCAGACCCGGTGATGGATCCGCTTGCAGCACCTCCAGCACCTCCTGCTCCACCAGAGATGCCACCCATGCCTCCAATGCCAGAAGCACCAACTGCTGACCCATTGATGGACCCGCTTGCAGCACCTCCAGCTCCACCAGAGATGCCTCCTATGCCTCCAATGCCAGAAGCACCAACTGCTGACCCGCTGATGGACCCGCTTGCGGCACCTCCAGCTCCGCCAGAGATGCCTCCTATGCCACCAATGCCTCCCGCAGCAGACCCGTTGATGGACCCGCTTGCGGCACCTCCTGCTCCGCCAGAGATGCCTCCAATGCCTCCCGCAGCAGACCCGTTGATGGATCCGCTTGCAGCACCTCCAAGTCAAGATGTCTTGGAACAACCACCACTGCCTGATTTGGCCCCTGCTGACCTCACTGGTGAGCAAGCAGGAGCAACCATCCGAAGCCGCGCAGAAGTTGAGACCGTTCCTGGTGACAAACTCGAAGGTACCTTGCATGAAATTGAGACCACTACGTTGAATTCCGATGGTCAGATCATCAAGCAATCCGTAAAGGGTACGCTCACTGTAAACAATCCATCCTCTGAAGACAGAATCTATGATATTGACGTAATGCTCGATAACATCGATGCAACTGATATTGGTGGCGAACATGTTTCTGTAGACGAACTTGAACCTTCAAAGAATCACAAGATGTCCTACAAGGTGAACGGAAAGCAAATGATGACGCTCCGTGAGCGATTGGATACGAACCCTTCCCGTTCTCAAGAGCGTTCCTTATCTGTCGCCATGAACGAAGACCCTGGCGAAATTTCTCTTGAACTTGAAGTTGAAAACATGTCCGGAGTGGAACTGCATGACGTCGTCGTAACTCGCCCCATCCCTGAAGCAATGCACTTTGCAATGACTGGCGGAGCAGAATTTGATGACGGAACCATCACATGGAATGTTGGTCGCCTCAATGCTGGTGAAAAGCAAGTCATCTCCATGGAAGGTACAATCTCCGTGACTTCTACCAAGTCCATCAAAGCAGGACAAGCAAGCGCAACATATCGTGCTGATTCAACCCTCTCAAATATGATGTTTAGAGAGTTGGACGCATTCTGCCGAGGATTTACCTACATGCGAGTCCGTGAAGACGAGCGCCCTGACAACTGGAAATGTCAGGCTATCTTTGAGAACCGCTCTTCCTTTGCTGTTGACTTGGTTAAACTCCAAGTTCGAATGAAGGGAAGTGAGGAACTTCTCTTTGACATTCACGATGTTGATGAAGATGTCCACCCCTATGGTAAGTTGACTTGGTTAAACTCCAAGTTCGAATGAAGGGAAGTGAGGAACTTCTCTTTGACATTCACGATGTTGATGAAGATGTCCACCCCTATGGTAAGTGGGAATCAGAAGAGCGTGTAGTAATGGCTCAATCCGAACCAGACTTTACCTACGAATTGTCTTACTCGGTCCTACCAAGAGCAATCCAAAGTACCGAGGGTTCAATGAAACTTGAGGAAAAGAAACTTCAAGTCTTGGAAGCAGATATTTCTAAGTCCTACTCAACAAGTGGTCTACGCTCATATCGAGCACAGAAAATCCAGTCGGTTATGACCCTCGAAAACAAGGGTTCCTCCGTCATCAACTTGATGCGAATCACCGATGACATACCTGGATTGTTTGATGCACCTTCACAGGAACAACTAACCATCAAACTTGACGGTAAAACCATCGATGACGACCAGTTCAAGGTCGAAATGGCAGAAGGCGTCACCATTGAGAAGGAGCACAAATCCCCTGACGGAATTGGCCACACCATGACCCTCACTGTCGGAACTCGCGGACCTCTTGGCCTCAAGCCCGGTAAGAAGATAGAAATTTCTTACCCGCTCAACGCACCAGACCCAACACCAAACAACACCCGTGTTGATGGTCCTGCACGTGTTGAGTTCAGTTCAGAGCGCTTTGGTCCTATCTGTACCCGAGAACCTTCGGAAACACCAACCATCAAGGTCATCCACAACCGTCGTAACTTCAGTGCCGGTAAGCAAGCGATTCCTCTCGGAGGAAAAGGTCGTTACGAAGTCTTGATTCTGTTTGAGAATAACGGTGACACAGCCTTGAGCGACTTGTACATCAACGATGTTCTACCCGCTCAATTTGAGATCAAAGATTGGTCCATGAAGGGCGCAAATGGTAAGCGTGAGGACGTTAAGATGACTTCTGAAGAAGGCGAAGGCGGACTGCATATTGTATGGCATGTCCCCAAGGTCGAGAAGGGTGAGCGCCTGGAAGTTTCCTTTGATATCAAGGGAACTGGAGAAGTTGACGCTGAAGCACTTAACCGATTCCACGGCGTTCATTTCGGAGATGAAATTGAATCCGATGACCTACCCGAAGTTGAGGAAGTTGAAGAAGCCGTAGAGGACGAATCTACAGAGGCAGAATCCACTGAGGAAGAATCCACTGAGGAAGATGCGGAATCCACCGAGGGAGAAGCAGAAGCCACTGAGGAAGAGGCAGAAGCAGAAGCCACTGTGGAAGAAGCAGAAGCCACTGTGGAAGAAGCAGAAGCCACTGAGGAAGAAGCAGAAGCAGAATCCAAGATGAACTGGAGAGAAGATGTGCTTCTCCGTGTCATGGAAGCTTCAGGTATTACTGACCGTGATGCATTCATTGCATTCGCTGCAGATTACGATAGCGATGATAACGGCTACCTCAAAAAGGGTGAATTGGAAGATGCTGCAAATGCATGGAACGCTCGTGAAGCGGAAGGCTCAGATGACGTCGCTGAAAAGGTCTGTGAAATTTGTGACACGATTAACCCTGCAGACGCTACAGAGTGCAGTGCGTGCAAGTTTACGTTCAACTGAATCACTGCTTGCCGTTAACTCGACCTCGCTTAACAGGATCACTGCCCCGCAGGATTGTTTGATTCGTTCGTAGGGCTCACTCTGGAAGTACCCATTGTGGCCAATCTTCATGCTCAGGAGATCTACTGACAAGAATAATGACGGGTCGTTTTAGTGATGAAAGTAATTCCTCCATCGGAGTGGTTGTTGAGGGTGGAATTACACCATCACGTAGGTCAACTGCGAGCCAAGCGTTGCGATATTGACCGGACCAGGCTAGAAGTTCAGCCTCGATGCCTTGGGGTGGGATTCCCTCCCGAACACTTGCGATAAATCCCCAATTTTCAGGACATTTTCGCTCCGCATCCGTCCACAAAAACATACGGGGTGGTTCAGGGAGTCGTTCAAGTTGAGTTATGGCCTCAAATTCTGTCGCACATACAGGTTGACCCGGCATTGGCATCGGCAGAGGATAGCGCCAAGTCGTATCTACGGTAAGCGGTTCCTTCTTGCGCATGGTGTAGCCTGTGACTGCTCTTGTTTGAACTTCGCGCCGATTTGTGCAGTGTCTCTCTCAAGAGAGGGATAAACGAGGGAATTCAAGGCTAACCTTCATGCCCTTCCCTCTACGCAGGTGGTTTATGGCCAATGGTCCAACCCCACCTCCGCCCGCCCCGCCGGGTGGCTCAATGTTCCTGATGCTCATTGTGATGGTAATGATGACCATCCTCATCATGACGCCTTCAATTCGGGTCTCTTTGGGTACGACAGCAGACCCACTTCTGTCACCTTTGCTCCCCGAAGAGTCCTTTTTCGTCCTCACCGTTCTGATTCTCGGTGTGTTTTCAATGACCCTCAACACCGTGATAAGAAATTTCTTTGTTGACCCTATGGACCAAGCTCACATCGGTCACCGACAAGGACAAGTTCGCCAAATCATGAACGAAGCACGTATTTCCCGTGACCCGATTCTTCAAGAAAAGGCGATGACACTTCAGCAACAGATGATGCCAGAACAACTCGATGTCCAGATGGGGGCAATGAAACCTATGATGTTCACTATGATTTTCATTATCGGAATTTTTGCATGGCTGACAACTGCTGTTGAGTCGTTCCGTGTGGACTATGTCTCCTTACCTTGGGCTCCTGAGTGGAATCTTTTGGAAGACCGCTTCTTGTTCTTCCCTGCATGGATTTGCTGTTACATCTCAATGAGTGCTGCTTACGGTCGCGTACTTGACCGACACATCAAACTCGCTCGCTACAGATCTCATCCTCTTGTCCTAAGCGGTGAAGTCATCAAAGAGCCTCTTCTTCACCTCGTTGCTACCAAACCAGCCGCCGCCTCAAGCCAGGCCAAGAAGCGCCAACAAAGGTCTCAGCGAAGGTCGCAACAGAACAAGAGAAAGTCAGCACCTGCCAAAGATGCGGATACAGAAGAAGAACCTCAAGCACAAGGCGTCTACGATTTCTCTTGTCCTGAATGCCAGGGTGACGTCATCACTCATGATGGACCTCGCACCAAGCGTTGCAATGTTTGCTTCCACGAATGGGTGTGATTCATGCTTCACCTCACCGTTTCTGGACATCCAGGAAGCGGCACGAGTACGTTAGTCAAAGCGCTCATGAATCGGTTTGATTGGGATTCTCTCAACGGCGGTGATGTCTTTCGTGAGGAAGCAAAACGACGTGGAATGAGTCTCGCAGATTTTGGAAGATTATGCCAGGAAGAGCTTGACGTCGACCGCTCGCTAGATGCTTTACTCAAAGAAAGAATGCAATCTGATGATGCCTCAAACATTGTTGAATCAAGACTCGCAGGATGGTGGGCATACAAATTGAACCTACCCTGCCTGCGTATTTGGTTGGATGTAGAAGATGAGGAACGTGCTCGGAGAGTCGTAAATCGTGAGGGCATTCAACTCAGTGAAGCTCTCGCTGCCAACGCATCAAGGTCAAAGGTGGATGGGCAACGATTCATGGAACTTTATGGCCTCTTGCCTGAGGACCCAGAACCCTATACACATGTTATTTCAGCAACAAACCTCAATGCAGATGAAATACTTGAGGCTGTCGTCGTCCTCATAGAGGCCGCATCATGAACACCCACATCCTTGACCCCGAGGCCGGAACGGACCCCCATTTTGGGACCATACCCGATGAACGAACGATAGAGCAACTCCTCGCATCAGGTTTCATCCTGGTTGACAAGCCAGCAGGGCCTACATCACATCAGTTGGCTGCTTGGGCTCGCGACTTGTTCGGATTAGACCGGCTTGGACATGGTGGTACTCTTGACCCGTTCGCAACAGGTGTCCTTCCTCTCATGGCTGGACGTTGCATGAAGATTACCAACAAAGTCCTCAAGCACCGTAAATCATACATTGCTGTATTCCGATTCAAAACACCTCCAACCGAAGGGCAACTTGATGAGATCATGGGTAAAATGACCGGTCGCATCTACAACGTACCTCCGGAAGTATCAGCGGTAAAGGTACAGGTTCGAACCCGTAAAATCTTCAAATTCGAACGACTTGATTTCAATGAAAAAGACATGGTTGCACGTATTACTTGTGAAGCAGGTACCTACATCCGAACCATGGCACGCGATATGGGCTTGATGCTCGGCTCGCCCGTTGAACTCAAAGAGCTCCGCCGTGAGCACTCAGGCATGTTCTCATTGGATGATTGTGTCACTATGGACACCGTTGCTGACGCTGTTTGGCTATGGAAGGAATGCGACGATGCAAGCGCTCTCATGCGAATCGTTCAGCCCATTGAGAAATTGCTTGTCGACGTCCCTCGATGTGTTGTTAAGGACAGCGCAGTTGCAGCACTTGCATTTGGTGCACCGCTTCTACGACCAGGAATTGTAAGCGTTCCTGCTGGTATTGCATCGGGTCAGGATATTCTGATTACCTCTCTCAAGGGAGAAGCCGTTGGATTTGTTAAGCTCACAGTAAACACCGACGAAATCGGTGCTATGGAAAACGGAGAAGTCGCTCGACCAAGCATGGTCCTCATGGACACCGAAGTTTACCCTCGGCGCTGGGTCAAGCAAGCTTGATCCGTTCACGCTTCAACGTATTCTTCGTAGATGTATTCTTCTGTTTCAATTCGTATTTTCAATAGAGACATGGTTCCCACTCCCACTCTGTCAACCGAAGTTGAACGGTCCCCACGACCTCAAAGTATCCTCTTCTGACACGGTCCGGTTATCAACTTTGAGGCATGTATTCGCATTATGCGACACCAGCGACTTTATTCCAATCGGATGTAAGAGACCTGAGCGATAGCAACAAGTTTTTGATTTGTGTCGTACAATTTCGCTTCTGCAAGGCTGAGTGTTTTCCCCGGACGAATTACCTCTGCCTTACATGTCACATCTGTAAGACAAGGACGTAAGAATCGTATGTTGAAATCCGTAGTTGCTACCTTAGCCTCTGCTCCCAATTTTGTGAGAATAGCAAAGCATGTGATGGAGTCCGCAATGGTCCCAAGTATGCCACCATGAAACGTTTCAAAAATTCCATTCCATTGTTCGTGTCGTGGGACAACCGCAGTGCAGCCGCCATCTTCCAGTCCGGTAATTTCCATTGAAAGTGTTTCCATGATGGGGATCGAATGAATTCGCCTCATCAATGCGTTGACCTCTTCGGTAGAAAGTGTCTTTGAATTCATCAACATCACTCTATTTTCTTGATTTTTGCGGGAGTCATGTAGGCAAATAGTGCAATAACTGCAAGGAGTAATCCAATGCTACCGGTCCACACTGTTGCTGAAGACAGACCGTTGTCGCTACTCGCATCATCAGCAATCGGCTTCTCATTTATACCAACAAGTTTCTCCATCAGGTTGTTGGTTTCATCACCTTCGGGGATTTCAAGTCCACGGTCAACCACTGCACTAAATCGAATCACTTTAGCATCGTCTGGAACCTGCCAGTCACATGTTACCGAGCCAAGTTCACCGGGTGCTAAGACTGGAATAATCTCCACCGACATGAGTTGCAGGTCATTTTGACAGCGAACCGAGATGAAGGTAGCCTCAGCTTGACCTTGATTACGAACCATAACTCGCATAGATACAATGTCGCCCTGCGTCATATCATCATTGCCAAAGTCAATTGACTCAACCAGTAAGTCCGCAAGGGCCATTACATCGAGGTCAAGGGTTCGTTCTGAACAGGAGGTTTGGTCACAAACAGAAACCAGGACGCTGTAGAAGCCAGCATTTGGGGGTTGAACCGTTACAGTTCCACTGTCCAAATCTACCGTAGCCCAACTTCGGTTTGTAGACGCTGTAAGAACGGATGAATCTCGATCACTTACCGACATGTTCACTACAGTGGTCTCGTCTCGTTCTGCTGGTACCAACGACGGGAATTCACCAACATCAGGTGCGTCATCTACGGCATTAACGATGAGGTTGAAGGATTGCGTCCATGAATTTCCAGCCTCATCAATGACTTTTATGCCGATGACCGACTGACCGTTTGATTCAGAAATGAGTTTGAGTCGAATTTCACCTTCAGTCAAATCGACTTCAACCAATCCTTCATTGCTGTTGGTAAATTCAACAACGAGATTTTCGTTCGATGTTCTGTCGTCCGTACATCGCAACAAGAGGGGTAGAATCATTCCTCCCCCATCTTCAGTCAGTTCTTGGTCGCCTATGCCCTCGCATACAGGGTCCTCGTCCCATTCAATAGCAAATCCACCATTCACTGATAGCGATGAAAGTTCTAAGGCCGTATGACTGGCATTCCCCAAGGAATCCCATGTAAACCAAGCCTTCACTGAAACGGTATACGAGGTGGCTTCTGGAATCATGAATTGGCCAATGGGCCATGAATGGGTGAAGGTGCCGAGCGACATGGGTTCGTTAGAAACCAATTCGTCATTGACGAAAACCAACCATCGTGAATACGTCGGGTCAATGCCATCGTTGGTTCCAAAAACACGACCCGAGATCGTGAGCGATGGGTCATTTACATCAGCCCATATGGATTCGATACAGGAATCGATTGCAGTTGCTTTAATTTTATAGGCTTGACCGGGCGGAAGTAATGTATTCTCTAGGAGAGTTGTGAAGGAGGAAAAGGATTCGCCGTCTGCTGAAACAGCATATTCGAGGCTAACATTGGCTGCTTCTCCTTCAGAGAGTTGAAAGTGGACACGACCAAGCATTTGTTCTGGAGGCTGCTCTAGGACGCTACTGATCCATTCACCGGTTGTTCCACTTATGGAGGGTGTTAACCCGCAATCGGTTAGCGCCATGTTGATGGATTCTCCCTGAGCCAAATCAAGTCCTATCAAAGGCATTTTGTGACCTGTGAATTCAGTGGTTGCTAGGCCAACTTCCCCACCGTACCAAGGTGTTTGGAAGGTGATGTCTAAACCCACTGCGTCGACGACCAAGCGGGAATCGTCAACGCCGCCTGCAGACACATAATCAAGCGTGAACTGCAAACTGTTGAGGTCCTGCCAAGTCCATTCATAGAGACCGGTGAGGTTGACTGAATATGCTGAATTATTGATGTAATCCAAACCAACTTGAGTGTGAGCGAAGGTTTTGAGAAGTTCGTATCCACCTGGATGCTGCACTGAAATCCTCACCGTATCTTCTGTCAAAGCATCAGGTATCTGGATTACTGCTTTCATATGAACCTCAACCAGGGAATAGTCTGACAATCCGCTAACATCGAAATTTGTCAATTGAATCTCTGGGCCAGTGGACCATGTGCTTGCTCCATCGGGGGCGCCAATGGAATAATTTGAGTCGGTTGGAGATGTACCTGCCCAGACAGACATGGTGTCAAGGTTCACGGGGCGATGATGAGCCATTGTTAGGCGTTGGTCTGCGACCATCGTCTCTGTGTAAGTTGCGTCTTCCTGAGTAAACGAAGTTTCAGCACTCATGGTCCATGCAGATGCGTCAACTAATGTGCCTTGAGGGAGCAGGTCAACATCATATGTGCTGTGAACACTACGTGCTGAGACCGTAGATGTCAAGGGCCCAATTGCTGAAGTTAAACAAAGAAGAAGGATGCAAAGGATGACTCGCTTCGTTCGCATATTCTCCTACACTCTTCGGTAACACTTGAAGGCAGGGGTCTTTCGTTTGAAAAACACAAGACTTCATCAGCGAATCCTCTACGGCGGATGGTTGAAATACCAAGCACTTGAGGGCCATTTACTTCTCATGGCTGTGGTGGTGTAGGGGTTAGCACGGCAGATTGTGGTTCTGCCAGCCCGGGTTCAATTCCCGGCCACGGCCCTCCTCTTCACAAGTCATCATTCTGTATGTGATGTCCCATCCGCAAACCTTTGGTTGAGAGGTAGGATCTGTTGGTATCGTTCACGCCAACGATGAGCGGTGTTCGTTCAACGACATTGATTCCATAGGATTGCAGTTGTTTGACCTTCTCGGGGTTATTGGTGAGCAGATTCACATCCTCAACATTGAGTTCATTGAGCATTTCCGCAGCAATCGAATAATCGCGATTGTCAGCAGGGAGTCCGAGCATGAGATTTGCATCGAGCGTATCTGCTCCCTCATCTTGGAGATGGTAAGCCTGAATTTTAGCGTGGAGGCCAATTCCTCTACCTTCTTGGCGCAGGTACAAAAGAACGCCCCATCCTTTCTCAACAATGGCTTCGAGAGCGGAATTCAACTGTGGTCCACAGTCACACCGTTCACTGCGAAATACATCTCCAGTTAGGCATTCCGAGTGCACGCGAAGCAAAACAGGGTCTGGTCCGCCCATGTCGCCAAGAGTCATAGCGACGTGGTCAAATCCAGTTGAAGGTTCATGGAATACTTGTATTCGAAATGAACCATATGATGTTGGCAGGATGGCTTCGCTGGGTACATTATCACGGGGGATTATTGTCACTTTTTCACCTCAATAGTAAATCGGATTTCTCCATTTTCGCTGACAGCACCCAATAACAGATGTTCTGTTCGGTTCAGCAATAGGGGCATGTCATGAAGGGTCTCAGGGTCATCAGCGAGGACTTCTAACACATCTCCGTTGGACAACCTTTCCAAGGTTTGGCGTGTTTTCACAACCGGGACTGGGCAATAAAAGCCTAGAACATCGAGGCGATGGGTTGCCTCAACTCCGCTTTTTCCTTCCGCCACAACCCTCCGAAGTCTCGGACCAATTTGAACACATTCCTTTCCACCCAAAAAATAGGTGAGCAAAAAGACAACCACAACACCTTCTTCAACAAGACCTCTCTTGTCAACACATGGCCTACCAAACCACGACGCGTCCTGATGGCGATATGTCGTGGAAGGAGGTAGGTGAACTTGGCCTACGATACGGAAGAATACCTCTTGCACTTCTTTTTGTGGAAGCACTATACTGGTTTTTGACCATACCCTCCGACACGCTCGCTCCTATTCAGGTGACTGAGGCATGGCTCTGGAATGAGATGACAAACCTCATGTTTGGTGAAGGAAGTTCAGTTATTAGTCACCACAACGGTTGGCTGACACGAATTGATTTTGTTCATACGAGCTTTCCTGGCCCGTACAATTCTGTTGGACTGTATGTTTCAGACGAGTGTGCAGGTGTACATGAGATGATCTTTATCTCTACACTCGTTCTCATGACCGATGGCATGTCTCAGCGGTTCAAACTAAAGTCAGTAGCAGTGATGTGTGGGATTGTTTACGTCCTCAACCTCATGCGTTTGGTTGCGTTTTATCCAATTGCGCTCGAAGGGTGCCTGGCAAATCCAGACCAACAAGCATGTCTGGCAGACATGTGGACATTTCATGAAACCGTTTACGAATGGGGCTTCTTGGTTGTTCTCGTTCTCATGTGGATGGTCTGGTTCTTTACATTTGGTGGTCACAAAGAAACCCTTGAGGCGGCCAAAGAGACAAAAGAATCGTGGCGAATTACCCGCAGGACGACATATTCGGCAAAACATTGGGCAATCCTTGGATTTGGAGTGTTGATCATTATCCTCGCATATTCAAACATTTCAACAAATGTTGAAGCGATCGAAGCGAAGGAAACCTTGGAAATGTGTGAATTTGCAAACCTTATTTCAGCTGAATGTGGTAACGCACAAAAGCGGTGGGACGACGCTATTGGTTACGCATGGTCCCTTTCTGCAATAGCCCTCGTCATGGTTGGAAGTACAGCCCTTGTCATCCAACGGCCAGATGAGTTTGGGAATTGGCCGGAGCCAAGTCGGGTTGAAACTGTCGAACCTGCAAAGGAAAAAGGCCATCATGTCAAGAAAACAGGCTCTTGGAACAAGCGTGGTAAAAACGAAGAAGAGTAATCACTCAACGATTGAAGCGACAAGTGTATCGCTTCCATAGGGACGCTTTTGCATGGCTTTCATTGCGAGTCCAATTTTGCTTTTATGCAAACTCACAAAGGTATGTTCGTTGGAAAAGCGTACTTCGCCAACTGCTAATTCATCGCACTTGAGTTGTTCAACAAACCAAGAAGATACTTGATGGGCAGAACCGGCCGCTTTAGGAGTCAAATCGAGTTTTACCGTGACATAGCCAAACACATCTGCTGATTCACCAAAGTCGTCTTGTCGGCGGACTGGGTCTCTGTCAATGCCTTCTGGAAGTTCAGGTGCTTCACTTGGAAGGATGTCAAGGCCGTAGGTGGCCATGATGCGGGAGAGTTGGGGTGCGTCGTCTCTGGATACAAGACTCCATGCTTCTCCACTTCGTCCAATACGTCCGGTTCGACCAATTCGGTGTACAAAGGAATCCATGTCATTTGGTAGGTCGTAATTTACGACCAAACTGATCGCATCTACGTCGATACCACGAGCGGCAACGTCAGTTGCGATAATGGTCTTGACTTCGCCTTCTCTAAAGCGAGTAAGTATTTTCTCACGTTGATTTTGATTCAAATCTCCGTGGAGCCCTGCGACGTCAAATCGGTGCTTGCTAAGGCGTTCAACAGCAAGGTCAACCATGCGCTTGGTATTGCAAAATACAATGGTTTGGTCATCATCATTCATTCGAACGAGAAGGCGTCCAAGAACCCACAACTTGTTGGAGCGGCCGATGTGTACTGAATAGAGGTCAATCGGAGGTATGTCCAATTCTTCTGCGTTGGTCAACACAAATTCAGGGTCGTTGGTGAATTCATGCGCAGCGTCAATAATCTCTTGAGGAAACGTTGCCGAGAAGAGAAGAGTTTGTTCACGATGGGTCATGCGTTCTACAACCCACATGATGTCGGGGAAGAATCCCATGTCAAGCATGCGGTCTGCTTCGTCTAAGCAAAGCAGTGTTGGGAGTGTCAAATCCAACCCACATGATGTCGGGGAAGAATCCCATGTCAAGCATGCGGTCTGCTTCGTCCAAGCAAAGGAGTGTTGGGAGTGTCAAATCAATGTGGCCCCGTTCTGTCATGTCCATGACGCGGCCCGGTGTTCCAACGATGATGTCCACGCCATCAGCGAGGGTCTTTGCTTGCTTGTCGATGTCGGTTCCTCCGTAAACGGTAAGAATCGTTAGCCCACTCTCGCCTTGAAGCATTGATATCTCTTCTGCGACTTGATTGGCTAGTTCGCGTGTTGGTGTGAGAATCAAGGCTTGAAGTGAACCTGTAACTTGGCACCGTTCAAGAATCGGTAAGCCAAACGCTGCAGTCTTTCCAGACCCTGTTCGGGCTTGTCCGATCACGTCACGCCCAGTACGAGCAAGTGGTACAGTATCTTTCTGAACTTGTGTTGCAAATTCCCAGCCGATAGCATTTAATCCGTTTAACAGATGTTCGGGTAGGTCCCATGAATCAAAGCGTGTGGTGGTGAACATTCGTTTTCCCTCCGTCTCTCGTTTGGTGATTTGGTCGCCGAGACGAGGGCAACCTGCACGAAATCAATCAATAATTGTCCTTGTCGGCAATTTCCTTCTGAAGTTCGCCCATCCAGTATTTGCGAGCGTTCTCTCGGTTGAGAGGGCGTCGCGTCTGTCGGACATGCTCGAGAATATATTGTCGGAATTTGAGAGCACGGGGCCGGTTTACACCCTTTGGGGTGAGTCCGTCCCATAGTCGGTCAAATTGTTCGGCCTTGTCGTTGAACGCTGCGTCACTCATACAATCCACCTCTTAAGCGGTTCTGCGACCGACCACCTGTTCTTAACCATGCCGTATTTGTCTGCACGAAAATCA
>Ga0206677_10003500_pt1 | contig 13173 bp, 13 predicted proteins | sample M130m12015metaG_FD_155475 | JGI IMG/M metagenome (GOLD analysis project Ga0206677, IMG submission 155475) | Ammonia-oxidizing marine archaeal communities from Monterey Bay, California, United States - M1 30m 12015 | ecosystem: Environmental > Aquatic > Marine > Intertidal zone | place: USA... | reverse complement strand
GCCACATCACATATCGACCGGGTTGTTGAGAAACCAAGTCTTTGGGAGTTTTTCCAGAATGAATCAACCAATACATGTCCATTTGTAATTTCACAAACTTGGGATCTGTTAGTTGAATCAAGATTTCATGTCCGGTAGTACCATTCCAATCCTCAAATTCATAGCCGTGGTTGTGATATGCAAAGCCTATCCCCGATTTTGATGCATGTTCACCAATTGCATTCAGTTTATCTGCTAAATGATTAAATCCCTCTGGATTTCGATTTTCAGGTTTTACAAAGGGCCAAGTTATGTAGGGTGAATTTAAAGTTTTTGCGGTTTGAATACATTTGTCAACATAAAAGAGCAGGTCTTCTGTAGAAGCATCAAAATAATCAGGGAAGTTGTAATGACCACTCGTTGTTGAAAGTCCTAAATCATCCAAAATTCGTTTAAATTCAACGATTTTAAATCCATAAATGGTTTCTGTATCTGCGTCAAATCCATAGGTTTCAAAATCCTGATACCCTATGGCTTTTAGCTTTTTTAAAGTGTCGAGAGGATCCAATTTCATTGCATCACGTACACTGAAAAGCTGTAAACCCATTTTGTAGCTCTTGGTCTTGGAAAAGGATAAATGCGGGAACCCTAATGTTAATCCTGCGCTTAGAAAGCCTGTTTTTTGGATGAATTCTTTTCGTTTCATCTTCTGATGTGTTTCAATTTTACAATCACAATTATTTTACTTACAATGATTAGCAATATTCGAAAAATGTACTTGATAACAATAGTGAATCATTTTAGGAATAGACCAGTCCCTCCTATCAATTTCATTTAAAAAAATCACTCAATCCATTTGAGTTCAATACTTTTTTGAATTTGTTTAATCTTATTGACATCGTCAACATCACTCGAATTTACCAAAAACCTGAACAATACCAGCCCTTTTTTTGTCCTAGATTTGATCAACTCAATATCTTCATCAACCGTTGACGGTAAATTACCTTCATGGGCGATCAAAAGATTTAATTTATTGGATTCAAATTGTTCATCATTCTTAACATAAAAATTCACGGTATTAGGTTCATAAAATGCAACAGACCAATAATTAGAACTTGAGATATTTGCTGACAAATTAAGGGGGCCGTCTTCCAAATTGAAAAAACAACTCACATACATAAAGTCTGGATTCGGTTTAACAATCATCTGACTTTTATCATCGGGTAGATTTCCAAGTCGTATTGTATTTTCAGAACCTCCTATTTTTCTCTCTGCACCTTTGAATAGAAGGTTTGGATAGTATTTGATAAAGCCTTTGTATCCCATTGCAAATCCAAGAATCAATGCAATACCAAAAAGTATTCGATGTGTTTTCATGGATTTATTTTTTTTAGAGTTGGCAACTCAATCACATCTTTATTCTTGTATACATATTCTGCAGGGTTGTAAAGACGTAACAAAACACTCATGTTGTTCGCATCTCCTGCCGGTAACCAATTTTCTTTTTTTGGGTCTTTCGAAATAATTAACTCATAAGAATTTTTAAGAGAATCTTTGTAAACTATATTTTCCATATTATAGCTGAATACACTCTTATCATTGGGGATCAAAAAATGATCTTCCCCATAGAGTGTGAAACTCCAATACCGTGCGTCAAAACCGCTTCCTGTCAACTTGTAATCGTTTGAAGATGATAGTGGGTCGCCCTCTTGGTCAGAAGAAGCAACAAAATAAATTACTTCAGAATCCTGTAATGCCAGTAGTCCGATTCTACCTATATATATTTTTTGAAATTCATTTGTTGCTAAATCCATTGTAGGGAAATACCCCCAAACACCATTTTTGAGAATAAGATCACTGTCTTTGCCTACTTGATTTATTTTGAAATTAGCCCAAAAACCGCCTATTAGGATTCCTGCAAAAAGTAAAAGAAATGCAATTAAACTTTTTTTCATCGTTTTAAATTCTCCTTAAAATAGATGACAGATTGTTTACTTGTTTTGTTTTATTTTCTACAAGATAAGTTATAAATTTATTAATGGTTATTTATTACGAAATATTCCTTAAAGAAAATTAAAAATAAATTGAGAAAACAGTTTTAAATTAATACATATACATTCAAACAAAAACACCCTTTACAGTTCTGTAAAGGGTGTTTGTTGGAAAATAAATTGAAGTTAATTCAATCTACTCTATTGTTAAATTAAATGTTACCTCTATGTCTGTTTCACCTCCTGCGTCATCAATACCCTCATTTGGTTTTTTAGGCTCGTGACGTAGTGTAAATGTTAAACCACCAGAACTTGCAGTACCTGCAACTAGAGTGAATTCTGTCCCTAATGGGTTCCCGGCAGAATCATAGTTTTCATATGATGTTGTTGCATCTAACCCACTCCCAACGGTGTAAAAGAACTGGTGATCTAAATCTTCTTCTTCTACTTCTTCAGTAATGGGTTCTGGTGGATTTTCCATTTCATTGAGAAGCTCAATTGTACCATTATAGGATACTCCAGCTGACAAATTTCCCGAAACTGTTACCACTGGAGCATTAGGGCCATCTCCATCCAAATCTTGAGATTTAAGAATAATGGTAGTTCCCTGCCCTGCTGGCACAAGAGTAGCCGTGAGCGTAGTGATAACTTCCTCTTCATTTACTGGATCTGGTAAAGAAGATGGGTCATCATCTTTTGAACAGGATACATACAATAATGTTGTAAAAAGAATTGTTGCTAATAAATTTAATTTTTTCATTTTTTGTGATTTTAAGTTAATAATTGTATTTGATGTTTAATAAAAAATTTCTACCCAAGTCGTCTGCATAAAAACGCAAACGATTTAAGTAATTTCTGTAGGAGATATTAAAAAGATTTGAGATTCCAAAGCCCAAACTTAACTTTGATTTTTCTGAGAAATCAAAATCAATACTTGAATTGAAGTTGAATAAGTGATATGCGTCGGGAGGTGTACTTACATCAACCAATTCTATAGTTTCGGTTTGTGGAATATATATTTCAAAATTGGTGTCTGGATATTTATTTTGACGAAAGATATATTCGCTTTGTACTGCCAATCGTAAATTTTTGAGTTTAGAATTGTAATAAACAATCTCATTCATGGTGTTTACAGGTGGCATATTGATCAAAGGTTTGTCTCGAAAACGATCATATCCTTTAACCAGAGATGATCTATTGTTAAAACTCATATGATCAGAAAAAACATAAGAAGCATTGAAATCAATGCCCAAAAAATGAGCATTGGTTTGTCTGTATTCCCAAACAGGAAAAGTTCCTCTTATCGAATTATTAATTCCAACAGGCTCAATGAGAATAAAATCAGAAATAGTGTTTATGAATGGATTTATTGAAAAACTAAAGTTTTCATTAATCCGCTCAAGTGTAACAGTTAGCTTATGACCAACTTCTGAATTGAAACCCAAATCACCGTATTCAACCCGCGCAGCAGAGTGGTGCAAACCTTCGCTAAAAAGCTCAGAAGGATTGGGAGTACGAGAAGCGAGTGAGTAATTAAAAAACAGTTTATAATCCTCACCAAAATCATATGTAGCCCCAAAAGTTGCTGAGGTATTACGGTAATTAAATTGAGGGCGGGTTAAAACTTGATTAACCAGTTCTTCGATTACCACATTGGGAAAGTTAACATCATAATTTCTCAATTCCCAAAAAGAGGTTCTATAAAACTTATAAACATCCATATGAGTAAAATCATAACGTGCTCCTACTTCAAAAAGCCAGTTACTATTGAGCTGGTAATCTGAAACAGCATAGATTCCAAAATCATATTTTTTGTAATCTGGAATCAACCTGCGAACTCCAGTATTGGCAGCGTAGTTTTTTTGGTAGCTGCCCATAATTCCCGTTTTTAGACCAACGTTATTTGACAAGTTACTATCAAAATCAAGCAAAACCCTATGGGTTTGTAATTGCAAATCCAAAGATGCTTTACCCTTATCTGAGCCTCTTCTGATATCAAATTCTAACCGATCATTTCGTTGATAATCATACTGTAAGCTCAACTTGCCATGGCCTACTCTTTTAAAGACTACAAGTCTTGCCAATTGGTGACTAACATTCTGCTTGGGTGCCGAAAGATCATAAGTAAAATCTTCGGTTACCAAAGGTAAATCACTTTGAATTGCTCGAAATAAATCTTGTGTACTCCCCAAATGAGAAGCCCTCAAAATACCGATTTCATTTTTAAATAATGAATAATAAAAATTCATCCCATAATCAAAACGATTCAAACCAACTTTTACAGATAAATTATGTTGATTTTCTCCTGTGTTACTCAACACATAATCTGGTGTCTCAGAATCACCAGAACGTTTCAATGAACCCTGAAAATTTGCAAACCAACCACTTTCGTAACTCTTAGTCAGATTTGATGTAACCAAGGATCCCTTTCCATTAGAATTTGCGGCAACTAGTGTTTTTCCGTAAAGACTATCTTTAATGGTAGCTTTAGAGCTTTCGACAATAATTACACCCCCCATTGCATCACCGCTATACTGAAGTGCTCCAGCTCCTTTGACCAAAGTTAGTCTGTTAACCGCATTAATATCAATATTTGGGGCATGTTCGGCTCCCCATTCTTGATCTTCCATGCGCGCACCATTGTTGATGATGACAACGCGACTACTGTGTAGTCCGTTAATCATTGGCTTTACGACTGTATTTCCTGTATTCAAAGAGGAAACTCCACTCAAACTATTAAGGGCATCTCCAAGTGTTTTGCTGCTAAAACGTTCCAATTCCTCTTGAACTATATTGCTTTCTTGAAGTGTTTTGGATTGTTTATTTGTGATCTTTCCATCAATAGTGATCTCATTGAGTTCTTCCAAGTGATGTTCCAACTTAAAAGACTTGAAGGTATCTCCCGTTACTCTGACCCTAAAACCTTTGGTCAAACAATAAGGATGTGATACTTGAATAGAATAAATGTCATTACATAAATTTGTAATGATAAATTTACCCTCAAAATCTGTGACCACATCACGTTCAGAACCTGCAACAATAAGTGTTGCTCCCTCAAGTACAGATCCATCATGGAGATCTGTAATAATTCCGGTAAGTGTAAAATCACAATTTTGTGAAAAAGAAGGAAAACTGCTCATAAGCAGAACAGCAAAAACATGAGTACGCATAGATTGTCTGAATTAACATAGAAAAATAGTCGATTATTTATGCTAAAACAGGCGGGGCACGAAGTTGGGTGTTTGTTATATTGAACGAATGAAACAATAAAAAAGCAAAGCTTATTTTGAATGTTTCTGGAATCAAAAAAACTTCTGTTTCTTTAAAAAAAGTTATGCTGTAATGAAAAGGGGAATAATTGAAAGTGCAGGTTTCGCACTCAACAATGGATTGATGAAAATGAGTTTTCTTTTCCGTACAATCAAAGTGATCGTGCGGTTCAAAAGTTGAAGCAAACTGCACGGCAGTAGGTAACAAAAGTGCTGCTAAAAGCACAAATGCAGTTATGTTTTTACCAAGCTGTTTGTTCCTAAACATTTTAAATCCTATAATATTTACAAAAGTATAAAAACATTTTGGTTTCTAAAGGGATTTACAGCTCAAATACAACTTGAATCATATGGAATAACTCTATTTCAAATATGGCAACAAAATTACCATGAAAAAAGCTAAGAATTCAAAAAAGTTTATTCTTTTGTAAGGCTTTAATTTCTTCTCCCCTCACCTTTTTTTAAAACTACACGAGATGGAGTGTCTTTTCCGTTGATTATGGATTGAGTACCCAAAGCAATAGCACGAATGGTTTCAGTAACCACTTCCATGTCCAAGGTCTCCGCCTCATCTGTAACTTGATGATAGTGAATATCCACATCAATGGGACTGGTTGAGAAAGTATGCGAAGGAATGCCCAATTCTGCTAGACTCGCGTTATCCGATCTAAAAAACAACTTTAGATTTGTATAGGGGTCAGGATAAAGTAGAAATTCCGTTTTTTCTAGATTCTTTTGAATAATTTTTCCAAAATCGGAACGATCAAAACCAGTTAGCCAAGCTGTTTTGGGTCCATAGGTTGAAGTTTTACCGATCATTTCGATGTTGATCCCAGCTATGAATTTTGAAGCGTCAACATCTTTACCAAAATATCTTGAACCCAACAATCCCATTTCTTCTCCAGTAAATGCTATGAAAACTAAAGATCGCTCATTTGCTCCTAATTCCTTAAAATATTGAGCTAAGGTAAGTACTGCAGTGGTTCCAGAAGCGTCATCATCGGCGCCATTGTAAATCAAGTCTCCTTCTCCTTCACTTTTTTTACCTAAATGATCGTAATGTGCTGAAATCACAACATATTCGTCTTTCTTACTTTTACCCTCCAAAACCCCAATGATGTTAAACATTTCTATGTCATTGGCTTTAAAATTTTGTCTGAAACTCGTAAGGTTTTCAAATGGGATTAAACCTATCTTTTCAAATTCTGATGCGATGTATTGAGCTGCTTTTTCAATTCCTGGGCTACCCGCTTTACGCCCTTCCATTGCATCTGATGCTAAAGTGTAAAGATGTTTTTTTACCGTTTTGGTTTTGATAGAAGAGACATTGTTTTGTGCGTTGTTCCAATGAACACATAGCAACAAAATCAGAGTCAAAAATGTAGTTTTCATAATAAAGATATGCTATTGGTAAATTTATGAAATTCAGAGGATTGTAAAAAATAAATTTTTACATGGCAGCAATCTCTCCCGGAATTAGCACGGCATGGGTTTCATCAGTTAAGGAATTAACTCGTAATTCCATCAAAGGCGCATATTCCTCTGAGGTCACAAAGTTATAGGCCATGTTTTTAGAAGGAAATTGCATCAAAACAGTCCAATTTCCAATAGTTTCTCCCTCAAGGGTTCTTCCATTTTTGGTTGCTGCCAATAACTTACCCTTGTACTTTTCTAGTATCGGAAGAAAGGGTGAACCGTATTGTGTAAAATAGTCTTCATAATTTTTAACTTTCATCTGTCCGAAAATGTAAACTTTCTGCTCCATTCTTTTAAATTTTTTAAACGTTAAAACGGAAATGCATAACATCTCCATCAATCACTGAATACTCTTTCCCTTCAACACGCATACGTCCCGCTTCTTTTGCTTTTGCTTCAGTTTTGTATGTTACATAGTCTTCGTAAGAAATTACCTCAGCTCGAATAAATCCTTTTTCAAAATCCGTATGAATTACCCCTGCTGCCTGAGGAGCAGTTGACCCGATGTTGATGGTCCAAGCTCGAACTTCTTTCTCTCCTGCGGTGAAATAGGTTTGTTGTTTGAGTAATTCATATGCCTTTCGGATTAGCTTAGCAGCACCGGGTTCTTCGAGTCCCAAATCATCCAAAAAAAGTTGGCGTTCTTCATAGGTATCCAATTCATTTATGTCTGCTTCTACACTGATGGCTAAAACCAATACTTCTGCTTGTTCGTCAGCGATAATGTCTTGAACTTTTTTGACGTAAGCATTCCCCTTTGCTGCAGCATCCTCAGAAACATTACAAACATACAATACGGGCTTGTCGGTCAATAATTGTAGTACATCAACAATCTCTTCTCTTTCTTTTACTGAAAAATCAATAGATCGTACGTTTTTAGATTGCTCCAAAGCAGCTTTTATTTTTTGTAAAATACTTTGAACTTTTTGAACCTCTTTGTCTCCTGTTCGTGCAGCACGATTAACTTTTTCTAGGCGTTTATCGATTGTTTCAAGATCTTTTAACTGCAACTCTATATCAATAATTTCTTTGTCTCGAATTGGGTCTACTGATCCTTCGACATGGATGATGTTGTCATTATCAAAACATCTCAATACATGGATGATAGCATCGGTTTCTCTGATGTTTGCCAAAAACTGATTCCCCAGTCCCTCTCCTTTGCTTGCTCCTTTTACCAAACCCGCAATATCAACTATTTCTACAGTAGCCGGAATTATTTTTTCTGGCTGTACCAATTCGGATAGCTTTTCCAATCTTGGATCGGGAACATTTACCACTCCAATATTGGGTTCAATGGTACAAAAAGGGAAATTTGCACTTTGTGCTTTTGCGTTGGACAAACAATTAAAAAGGGTAGATTTTCCGACATTGGGTAACCCTACAATTCCTGCTTTCATAGATTAAATTTAAAATGGGCAAATTTAAGAATCTTAAATAAATTTTTATGTTTTTTTATTTGTTCGGGTAACAATTCAATTTAAATCTTTTCATTTACCCATCTGGATGCATAAAACGTTGTTTTCCCAACAATACTTCTTCGGTTTCTTCGTGATCCTCATCAGGAACACAGCAATCAACTGGGCAAACAGCAGCACATTGGGGTTCATCATGGAAACCCTTGCATTCAGTACATTTATCGGGAACAATGTAATACAACTCATCAGAAACGGGTTCTTGAGTTTCATCAGCATCAACTTGTTTTCCATTGGGCAAAACAATCGATCCCTCCAATGAAGTACCATCTTTGTATCTCCAATCGTCAGCTCCTTCATAAATAGCTGTATTAGGACATTCTGGTTCACAGGCTCCGCAATTAATGCATTCATCTGTAATAATAATAGCCATAGTAGGATTTCTTTAATTAAATTTGCTGCAAAAATAAGACCTAAAACCTTATTCTACAAATAATGATTAAACTAGAACAAAAAATATTTGCACTGAACCGACTTGGGGAATTCCTTCGAAGTATTGATTCAAATGACTCCGATTATGATTCACTTTTTGAAGTTATCAATCAAGCAAAAACTGTTAATGGCTGGTTCTCAAGAGAAAATGTACTTTATGCATTCTTCCAATGGGGAGAATGTCTCAGCACAAAAAACTTGTCTAAATGGGCACAGTCCTATGCCTTTGATCAAAAATCTACTCAAACCGTTGGCCTAATTTTGGCTGGAAACATCCCCTTAGTTGGTTTTCATGATGTATTAAGCGTTCTAATTAGCGGTCATAAGGTTTTGATAAAATGTTCTTCTTCTGACCCCCTATTAATCCCTTTTTTAATAAAAAAGCTTCAAGAATTTGAACCTGATTTCTCAAATTTAGTAGCGTTTACAACCGAAAGGTTCAAAAACTTCGATGCCATAATTGCAACTGGAAGCAATAATGCGGCTCGCTATTTTGAATATTACTTTTCAAAAGTTCCAAACCTCATTCGTTCTAACCGAAACGGTGTTGCCATATTAGATGGAAGTGAAACCAAAAAACAATTAGAAGCCTTAGCCAAAGACATTGTTCAATATTACGGATTAGGTTGTCGAAGTACGGCTAAAATTTTTGTGCCTGATCCATACGACTTGAATTTAATTTTTGGAGCACTCTATCCTTACAGTAATTTAATGGATTCCGCTAAATACGCTAATAATTATGATTACAACAAAGCCGTTTACCTTATGAGTCAGTTTGATATCTTGGACAATGGCTTTTTTGTTTTAAAAGAAGATCCGACTTATTCTTCCCCAGTTGCCTGCCTGCACTATGAGCACTACAAAGACCTTGAGAGCTTGGAAGAAAAACTTACTCAAGAACGGGATCAGATACAATGCATAACTTCAAATCAAGGAAAAGAGAACCATTTTGCCTTTGGTGAAGCTCAACATCCAAAGCTTTGGGATTATGCTGATGGAAAAAATACTTTAGATTTTTTAACATTGTTATCCTAAACTGTTAAAAAAATTAATTAAAAAATACATATTTCCTATGCGTTTTTAAATGGGTTATGCGGATATTTGCAGCTTAATAATCACTATGAAAAAGCATAATTTTAGCGCGGGTCCTTCAATACTACCTGCATCGGTAATGAAAAAAGCATCAGAAGCTGTTATCGACTTCAACCGAATGGGCCTTTCTCTAATTGAAATATCTCACCGAAGTAAAGAATTCATTGCTGTTATGGAACGTGCTCAAGATTTGGCTTTAGAGCTTACAGGTCTTAAATCTAAAGGATACAAAGCCATGTTTCTTCAGGGAGGAGCAAGTATGCAATTTTTGATGACTGCATACAACCTTTTAGAAACCAAAGCAGGCTACATCAATACTGGAGCATGGTCAACCAAAGCCATCAAAGAAGCAAAATTTTTAGGGGAGGTTGTAGAAGTTGCATCATCTAAGGATCATAATTTCAATTACATTCCCAAAGGTCATACAATACCTTTGGACCTCGATTATCTTCATATTACTACAAACAATACTATTTTTGGAACTCAATTTCATGAAATTCCTCATACGGATATTCCTCTAATTGCAGACATGAGTTCTGATATTTTTTCTAGAGATATTGATTACTCCAAATTCGATCTCTTCTATGCTGGAGCTCAAAAAAATATGGGACCCTCTGGAACAACTCTTGTCATAGTAAAAGAAGAGCTTCTTGGAAAAGTTAGCCGCACAATCCCTTCAATGCTGAGCTATGAAGTTCAATTGAAAAGTGATAGTATGTTCAACACACCTCCTGTATTCCCTATTTACACCTCTATGCTTACCCTAGAATGGTTACAAGAAAATGGTGGGATCAATCAAATTGAAAAGCACAACAAAGCAAAAGCCGAACTCATTTACAATGAAATAGATCGAAATTCAGCCTTTGAAGGTTTTGCTGCAAAAGAAGATCGCAGTCATATGAATGCGACATTCAATCTTGCCGATGGTGTTGATGGTTATGCATTTGACAATTTATGGAATGAGGCTAATATTAGTGGGCTTAAAGGTCACCGATCCGTTGGTGGATACAGAGCTTCCATTTACAATGCCCTACCCCTTGAAAGTGTAAACCTTTTGGTTGATGTTATGAAAAAATTTGAACAAACTTTACAATAGAAATAAATGAAAGTACTAGCAAACGACGGAATATCTCAAACTGGAATTGATGCACTCCAGGCCAGCGGTTATGAAGTGATCACGACCAATGTAGCTCAAGAACAACTAATTTCTTTCATCAACGAAAATGAGATTACCGTATTACTGGTAAGAAGCGCAACCACAGCTCGAAAAGAATTGATCGATTCATGTCCTAATCTCAAGATTATTGGAAGAGGTGGGGTTGGAATGGACAACATTGATGTTGAATATGCTCGTGAAAAAGGTTTAAAAGTAATTAATACCCCAGCAGCCTCTTCGGCTTCTGTTGCAGAATTAGTATTTGCCCATCTCTATGGAGGAGTTCGTTTTCTGTTTGACTCAAACCGCAATATGCCCCTAGAAGGTGAAACCAATTTCAAGGGATTAAAAAAAGCATATGCAAAAGGCATAGAACTCAGAGGAAAAACCATTGGGATCATAGGTTTTGGTAGAATTGGACAAGAAGTTGCTAAAATTGCACTGGGAGTTGGAATGCGGGTTATTGCTGCCGATAAGTTTATGGAAGCTGCAACTGTAAATGTTAAACTGTTCGACGGTCAGTCGATGGATGTTGATATCAAAATTCAATCTCAAGAATCCTTACTTGCAGAAGCTGACTTCATAAGTTTGCATGTACCAGCTCAAAAAGACTATGTTATTGGTGCAAAAGAATTCAGTCAAATGAAAAATGGGGCTGCAATCGTAAATGCTGCACGTGGAGGTGTAATCGATGAAGTTGAATTACTTAAGAATTTAGATGGCGGAAAATTAGCATTCGCTGGCTTAGATACTTTTAAGGAAGAACCAAAACCTGCCATGCAAGTATTGATGCATCCTAAAGTATCTCTTACACCCCATATTGGGGCAGCTACAGGAGAAGCTCAAGATAGAATTGGGGAAGAACTAGCAGAGCAAATTCAAGAGATTCTCGGTTAATGGGTTATTTTTCCAGATTAAAATCTAAATGGGACATAAAGTCAAATTTTCAACTCTTCATCATTTTTGTTGTATTTGCTGTTACTGGCTCATCCTCCGTTCAGGTTGCAAAACCGTTGATGGATTTCCTAGGAATTTACCACAGTAGTTTTGAAGATTTTTTTTTGGGATCTTTCATTTATTGGGTCATTAGAATCCTTATTGTATTTCCAATCTATCAAATACTACTTCTCTTTTTTGGAATGCTTTTTTTCCAGTTTAAATTCTTTTGGAATTTTGAGAAAAAAATACTGAGCCGAATGGGCTTTAAACATTTCTTCAAAGATTCTTAGGACAAACTAGAATTAATAAGTTTAAGAAATTCATTTCTGGTGTCTGTTTCCTTAAAAGTTCCTCTAAAACCTGATGTGGTAGTGGATGAATTCTGTTTTTGTACGCCACGCATCATCATGCACAAATGAGAGGCCTCAATAACTACTGCTACACCTTGCGGATTGAGAGTGTCATAAATACAATCTAAAACCTGTTCTGTCATGCGCTCTTGAACTTGCAAGCGTCTTGCAAAAACATCGATAACCCTTGGTATTTTACTCAATCCCACAATATGGTTGTTTGGGATGTAAGCAATATGTGCCTTTCCAAAAAATGGAAGCATATGATGTTCGCAAAGGGAGTAAAATTCAATGTCCTTTACAATTACCATTTCATTGTAATCTTCTTTAAACATTGCGCTTTCCAAAATTTGTTTGGGATCCATCTCATATCCACTTGTTAAAAACTTCATGGCCTTGGATACACGTTCAGGAGTTTTGACAAGTCCCTCTCGTTCAACATTTTCTCCTAAAAGACCGATAATTTTGGAAAAATTTGTTTTTAATTCTGTAGTCAAAGATGTGTTTTCTATGTTAAAGTTTTCGTTGATCATAAAGTTTTTAAAAGGTGTAAATAGTTTTGTTTTAATTTTTGAATTTTTGGGCTAATCACAAAAGAGCAGTAAGACTGTTCGTTGTGGTCATTGTAGTAATTATGATGTTCCTCCTCTGCATTGTAAAAAGGCATTTCCACCACTAAATCAGTAACTATTGGCTCATCAAAAGTAGTTTCTTGAAGTTCTGAAATCAATTTTTCAGCAATAAGCTTTTGTTCGTTGTTGACATAAAAAATCGACGAACGGTATTGAGTTCCAACATCGTTCCCTTGACGATTAAGCGTTGTGGGATCATGAGTAGCAAAAAAAACAGTTAAAATAGTACGATAAGAAATTATTTGAGGATCAAAAACAACCTTTAACCCTTCGGCATGCCCAGTTCTTCCCGAACAAACTTCTCTGTATGTCGGATTTTTAACGGTACCCCCTATGTAACCTGAGGTTAGTTCTTCAACACCTTTTAAACGTTGAAAAACTGCTT
>Ga0206677_10003489_pt1 | contig 13198 bp, 6 predicted proteins | sample M130m12015metaG_FD_155475 | JGI IMG/M metagenome (GOLD analysis project Ga0206677, IMG submission 155475) | Ammonia-oxidizing marine archaeal communities from Monterey Bay, California, United States - M1 30m 12015 | ecosystem: Environmental > Aquatic > Marine > Intertidal zone | place: USA... | reverse complement strand
AAAATCGCCAACCTCAACTGCTCCACTAGATGAAGCCGCCCCTTTCGTTAAATATAATGTTGTTGTAGACGGAGTACACAGTCCGTTAAAATTAACGGATTCTAAATAGTTAGCTAAAGTTAATCTAGAAATGGTTATATCAATATTATGGTCTGCGTGTAAACCGCCAGAATCAGTTACCCTGACTTTTACAGTAAAAACTTTATTAATTTCTGAAACTGCAAAATAAGCTCTATTTTGTAATTCAGTTCCGTTTAATACAAAAGGGTTATCTGTTGTCGCGTAAGAGTTATTGTTTATTTCCCAGACTAATTGAGGAGGTGATACAGCGTTCCCGTTTGCTAATGTTTTTAAATGTACGCTCTGTATGCTATACACTAAACCTATATCATCTCTAGTGCTATCCCCACTACCATTTTTCGCATTATAACTAATATCTAAACTACCAACTGAACTCCCACCTGGTGCGCTTGGATCTGCAACAGAAAAGTGTACAAAATTTATTTGCGTTTGTAATGAGCTTGAAAATGAAGGAGCAACATTAGATGTAGTAATTGTTAAATCCTGATCATGTGGTTCCGCATTAGCAACCTGGGCTCTAACCCTAACCGTAAACGATTCCCCGTTTATATCATGATAAAAACCACCATTAGTTACATTTAAAGCATTATTAGTTATTGCGAATGGATGAGGATTAACTGGGTTATTTAAAGCATCTTTAATACTTAATAAAGTAAATGTAGCAGATCCTAATGGATTGTTTGAAACATCAGAAGCCGATAAATTACCAATAAGCAAGGGATTTTGGGCAGATGTAAATCCTTCTGAAAAAGTACTATTGCTTAAAGCTATGCTAGTAGGTCCCGTAGATCCAACATCTAATTGTGTGTTTAATTCAGAAACTAACCCTGTTAATGAAGTTTCGTAATATATATCTAAAGCTGAATCTGAAGGTTTTGTTTCCCACACACCTAACGCTTGACTTGTTCCGCTTAAACCGTTAGCGCCGTATCCATTCGGTAGCTCAGCAACAAGTGGATTTTTTGCCGAGTCATAAAAAGCACCACTAACAACCCCATCTGATAAATAAGTAGATGAATTGACTCCAGTTAAATTTTGATCTTTAGCTGTACCTATACTGATTACATTAACCAACCCTAACGACTGAGAACCTGCATTTAAAGTATTAGCGTTAGAAACCTGAGGATATAATCTTACATTAGAAGGACTTGTAGAGTCTTCTTGGATGTTCATGTTTGAATCCCTAGGTATCTTGTTTATATTGTCACTATGTAACACTAGCCACGTTCTTTGATCGCCATCTACATAGGTGGTTTGGGCTATTCCGTCTGGAATAATTGCGCCTATAGCGGGAATATTGTCTTTCGCCGCTGGTGCATATATATTATAATAATCTTGCTCTGTTTGTTTAACAACTACTTTCCAGGAATACCAATTTGTTGGTAATTTACTAATAAAGTTTATTTTCAAACAATTGCCATTCCAGTTTGTGGCATCGCCAGTATGTGCGGGAACTGAAACTGTTGATTTTTTCGGATCCGGTGGTAATATAACGGCTGATTGCCTACCGTATTTATCAGCAAGTATTAATCCTACTTGATATGTACGTCTTCCTTTTATAGTTTGATATGGGTATTGTGTAACCCAATTTTGATCCGTTGAGGTGCTTGTTCTAAAATCATAGAAAGCCTCAAATTCAATATCACCAACATTTAAATTTTGTTCAAAATTCCCATACATTATTCTATTCCCAGATATTTCCTGAGCTTTTGCCTTAACAGGAACATTATCGTACACTCTAGTTACTTGTGCTTCTGGAAGTGTTTTATAAGGTAAACTTGACTTGTACTCATAAGTATAGACTGAGCCATTTATATTCGCATTATAACTTGGCGGGGATGTTTGCAGGTTTTCTGGCAAGGTATGATCTAATAAAGTATACTCGCCAGATACGACTTTTATACCAGCATTATCTGATTCTTTATATAATATTTCTATTTTATCAATTTCAAAATCCTCCCAAACATTTGCTGAGGGTAAGTTAATTTGTAAAAACACATTAGATACATCATTAACCATTGATTCTACCTCTGTAGAAATGTATGCCTCTTTAATTTGATCATCTGTTAAACCTAAAGAATAACCAGGTGTTGATAAGGAATTATCGTAGGAGTAAGTTTTAGGGATGTAGCATGTTTGTGTAAAGGGAGATATTAAAGAGTACTCACCGTCTTTAAATTTAAATCTATAAGCAAATCTAACAAACTCTTCTTCAAGTTTAATTTTTTCAGATTTAAATATTAAATTTGTGTAAGTGTTAGTAGTGTTTGTAAAGGTAGCAGGATGAGATAAAGTAATTGTATTGCCAGATATTGCTTTAACCGTTACAGTGGTATTTGCTGGCAATCTACCCGAAGTAGTGCAACTAACAACTTGATCAACATATATGTCATTATTAGCTGTTTGCAACACAACAGAAGTTGATGAATTTGTTAATACAGCTGTTTGCTCAGTATAAGATTTTTGCAACCCTGTGCTGGCTCCTTTTAAAACTTTTGGCGCGCTAAATGGGAAATATTTAGCCACACTTATTTTATCTTCGTTATTATAATAAGCAGGATTAGCTTCTGCTGTTTCTACGTTTATTTTTCTTGGAGGATTAAAATCGTCAGTCCAAAACAAAAGACCATCTATTAAATTAACGCCAGTTATAGGTCTTTCAAGACTAAAATTAAGGAAACTACCCTTACAAATTGGGTTTGGTTCCATAGTAGGATTGGCTGTGTCATAAACAAATATTGCATCTTTGCTTGCGTCTTCAGCTTTAAAAAAATAATATATTTTATTTCCACCATTCTTAGATTCAGATTCTGCTATATAACCTATAACAGTTCCAGGAATAGGACCACCTTCATCGTCAACCCTAGCTCCGGCTAAAGAACTTCCTTTTACATTTTGCACAACACCAACATCAGAATTTTCTGATTTACTTATATGAATGTTTTTAGCATCTACGTATTCACCGTTAGGTATTAAACGTGCATCCAAATCTTTATTCATTTTACCTTTGATAAAGGTATTTTTGATTTCCGGCATGTAGTGTTATTTAATTGTTTTAGACTTACCTCTCATTACTTGCGTAATTTCTTCTAACTTAATATTTGATAATCTTAATTTAGCGTTTCGCATTGCTGCTCTTCTTTCTTTTCTAAATCTATTTATAATGTATTCAGGCATATTACTCTTAGAGGATGCAACGGCATGAGTAATATACTTGTACAATGCATCTTCCGCAAATTTATGTACTTTTACTTCATCGTCCGTGCCAATACCATCTGAAATATATCTTAATATAACAATACGGTCTACCATATCACTAGTAAAACTAATAACTCCTTTTGCTTCATCAATTATAAACCCGCCATTTTTAGTGCTAGTTTCTGGATTTAAACCAAATCTAGTGTCCATTAAATCCTTCGGTTCGTAAGATGTTTCAGTCACATCACCAGTTATTTTTTTATTGTCAAAATCTTTAAATTTGGCATCTGTAATAGAAGTACCAACTAAGATATTATCTTCTTGATCATAAAGGTAGTTATAATTTTCATCTTGCATAGGAGATTCTGAAGGCCTAGCTGAATATCTAACAGGATAAATCAAACGTTCTATTCCATTGTCGTCAGACCAAGATAACTTAACGTAGTTTATATAGTCCTGAGGCATTGGTATTGAGAGATTAAATCCAATCTCAACTTCTTGTATTTTTTCAACTCTTGATATATCGTAAGAAAATTCTTGGATACCTCTTTTTGTGTGAAATAATATATCTGATTTTTTAACGTTGTTAATTATCTTGTCATCTCCTACAAATCCAACCATGTAGTTATTAACTATATCGTTTATTGTAGTGTATCGATATTTCCCTAATGATTTATTTTTTAAGTCGACTAGAACAACATCGTTTACATTTAAACCTGTAGTAAAAGTCAATAAACCCGTTGAAGAGTTATACGTATAATTTGAGCTAACTATTTCAATATCATTAACAGAAACAAGGAACTTTTCCGCATTTTTAGGTAATGGATCTAATAAAACAACAAAATTCTGTTGTCCTGCAGATGCAACTATAACCTGGCTGCCCTCATAATATTGGTATGATGTTTCTTGTAATAATCCCATTTTATGTTAGTTTTCTAATTGTATTATTTTATTTTCTTCTTGACTAGCTGCTTGAACTATACTAGGGTCTTTTATTATGACACCAGCATAACCTAATATTTTTACAACTAAATTAACTTCATCTGATTGGTGTATTTCAAAATCTCTAGACGAAGAGGAAGCATATTGGTATCCTGCGTTTGATGAAGTTGTATAACCCCAGTAAGGGTCTAATGGCATTTTAATATAATCAAAAGTAATTGTTTCATTAATTAAACTTGTGGGTGATATTTTAATACCTTCATTGCCTCTATAATAAACAGGATAATCTTTGCTTGGCTTTGTTAATTTGGATGAGTTTATGTATGTATATTCAGATTTTTCAACTTGTTCAAAATTTACAGATCTATCAAGTCTAGATAAATTTATTACCCTATATAAATCACTTGGTAAATCAATATTGCCAATAACAATATCTGTGCTTAATACTGGGAAAGTATAATCAGAACTTGCACCAGTCATTGAAGCTTGGGGAATAGTTATAACATCATTGGCCGCATACCCTGTTCCTCCGTTTGTAACTAATATTGTTGAAACACTAAAATCATTTCCTGTAGTAACCACCGTGACGGTTAGCCCTGTTCCACTTCCAGTAGATGTTGTAGCAATGTTGCTATACACACCCGCTGTTACAGATGTGGGAACACTCGCTCCTGCCCTGCCAGTTCTAACATCAAGTCCAGGTTTTAATGCATTTTTATTAACAATAACTAATTCAGCTTCTTTTGAAAAAATATCAATTTTTTCTTTTATATTCTTAGGAATATTACCGTATTCATTGTTAGTTACATTAGCTTTTTCTTTATTAGTGGCTCTGTTATAATCAAAAAATGCCCTTTCCAATAGATCGAGCTGTACTTGTCTGCCAATTCTATTAAATTGATCCGGTGTTAAAAACCCTCTTCCTTCTTTATTCATAATTGAAAGGACAGTTCTGTATACTTTATTTACTGATATTGCCATTTATATTTATTTATATAATGATTAAGCCGCTTATTTGCGGCCTAACCACTATAAGCATTTTATTTTAATTTCTTTTCAACTGTTTGATATACCTCAATACCTTCATCGGTTTTAAAGTATGCTGCTAATGCTGAATATGGATTTTCATCAAACGGAACTGTTATAAGTTTTCTGTCATTAGAAACCCACCTAAATGTTCTTTGGTCATTTGATAATGAAATAATATTATTTTCAACAGCTTTTATACCAATATTCCTGATATTTATGTTATCGTCATTTGCCAATTCTAAGAACAATTCTGGATTGTTTCTAGCAAATAATAATAAATCTCTTTTAAGCTCTTTAGAAGTCATCTTAGATACTTTATCGCCTAATTCTGTTCTCAATATTGCTTCTGCTTGATCTATATCGATGCCTTGTGCAGTTGTTAAAGCTTTTATTTCAAATTCAATTAAATCCAAATCATCTTCAGCTTCTTTAACAGGATTGTATTCAACAAAACTTGTACCATTGAAGGGATGCATAGATAAAAATTTTTGCAGTATCTGCTTCTCTTTTGGTACATGCAACTTGCCATCTCTAAAAGCTATGTGTGATAATCTTTCTGGGCCTTTCATTTCATCTGCAAATACTGTTTTTTGATTTTCACAATATTTAAGTTCTCTTTCGTACCCTTTTTCTTCGTCAAACCATAAAATATTTTTTGATTTTAACATATAAACTATTGGTGTTTCTGATGTTGACAACTCATATAGTCTATTTTTAATTTCCCATTTAGGTTTAACTTCTTTTATTTTTTCTTTGTTTTTCATGATATAATATAATATAATTAATAAAAGTAATAACCACCCCCGTTATAATAACGAGGGTAACTATTACAAAAAATTTAGATAAATTTCATAAAGTTGTTTGCAGCTTGTACTACTAAACATCTTTCTGAAAGATAGTGAATTTCCATTTTGTCATCACCAGTTGTTTGCGCTCCGCCAACAGATCCAGTAACCCAAGACTTTAATTTTCTATCGTCTGCTTGAGAAGCTCTGTAACGTACGTGTAAGAACGGTCTTCTTACATTGCTTCCTAAGTTTTGATCATATACTGAAGATGTTCCAGCAGGAATTAAAAGTCCTTTTAAAGTTCCTACATTACCTCTTGTTGATTTATCGTTAAGATATTTCCAGTCAGTTTTGTAGAAGTCATAAGAACCTCTTCTAAATCCTGTGAATCCAAGGTTTAATGCCATGTCTTCAGAGTTGTTAAATACTCCATAAGCAGTACCACCTTGTGCTCCAGATGATAATCCAGCTAATAAGTCATCTATATAAAGATTTGCATCTCTATCTAAAAACATCATATTTTCCTCAATCGCACCTTGTTTGTCTAATTCTTTTAATAATAAGTCAAATTCAGCTAATTGATCAGCACCAGTTGTTCCAGCGTTGAATTGGTCTGTAGATACAATTCCTCTTTCTCCAATAGCAGAAAGTAGTCCTTGAGATCCTTCAGGAATGTCTGCATGAGCGCCACTACCTGATTTTTCAGATTCAACCGCAATCATTTCTAAATAGTCATCAAATCTTGCTTTTGTATCAGCAGAAGATTTTAAGTACCATAAATATCCTGATTGTCCTTGCTCTCCACTTACTTCGATCCACCCGATTTGAGCAGTATCAGAACCATCGATTTCAAAGTGATCTTTAATAATCATTGGTTTGTTAGTGAAAGTTTTGAACCCAGGCTCTACAGCCTCAGTCATTCCAGCAGTTCCTTTTTTAAATTCCGAACCGTAAACAAATAGTTTAATAGTTTGGTTTGAATCATCTGTTACGCCAGCTATATCCCCAACAGTTGCAACCGAATAAGGTATAATTACCGGGTTAGCTCCAACAGATTGAACAAATCCTTTAAATTCTTTGCCTTGCACTTCACACACAACCGTATTACCAACTCTCAATGAATGAGCAATATCAGAACCACTTACATTATCTATATCTTTTATAGCAGATAATGCTCCAGTTCCTGTTGCTACAGTTGCTTGGTATGAAATATGCAGTCTACCCTGTTCAGACCAGATAACTTGATCAGATGACATAGGCATTTCTGCGCTAATTTGTGAAAGGAATCCAGAAATAGTTCTGTTTCCATATCTCTGTACTTCACTTTCGTAAAGCTCAGGTAAGTATTGTTTTGCCCATCCATTATTTTGAATGTCTAGGTAAGCTCCTTGCGCTCCAATGTTTTTTGTCATCGCAGGAGATAGTACTCCAGCCGTTAAGCCAGAGAATGATACGTCGTTTGCCATTTTTTAAAATAGTTTTAATTAATAATTCTTAAGTTTAAATTTTAGCTTTGAATTATCGTCCCCAGAAATAGCTTTTACTTTAATACCTCCAGCCTCAACATACCCCTCAGAAGTTTTTCTAGGATCCATGTTGATGTTTTTAGCGTCTGCAGTTAATTGTTTAATTGCGTCAGCTTTGCCTTGTTCGTAAAAATGATTGGCTATTTTGTCGGGATTTGATGCGGCAAATAAAGCTTTATGGTAACCTCCAGCGTCCTGTAACATTTTATTGTCACCAACATATTTATTGAAAACATTCAATAAATCACCTTGAGTTTCTTTTACTTTATTAACATCTTTAACATTAAACCTGTATTTCTTGTCTCCTACGTCGAAATTAAAACCTTTAAAATCTTCACTAAAAACTTTACTAGTTTCTTGTTCAAAATGTTGTGTTTGCTGCTTTAATAAATCTTCAGCCGATTGTTGCTCTTTATTGTATCTGTCAAAAAATTCAATAGCTTTTTGCTGTTCAGGAGCTAACTTAGAGCCCAACTTGACCTCCCTGTAATATTTCTCCTTAGTTTCATTTAAAAACTTATTGGCATTTGCGACTTCCTCTTTAAGAGCAAGTTTTTTTCTTTTAATATCTCTTTCCTCATCAATTTCTGCGTCAAATGAAAATTTATCGTCTAATAAAAACGATATTTCATCATAACTTAAATGAGGTTTTGTTTGTTTGTAGTATTCTCTTAATAAAGTATTTTCATCTACATTCGAGTAATCAGCATTTAATCTGCTAAAATCTTCAATACTACCACCGGTTTCTTCCATAAACTTAACTAGGTCTTGTATTCCTTCTGGTAAGTTTACTTCAGGTTCTTGTGTTTTTTCTTCCTGTAATACTTCTTTAGGTTCCGGTGCGGTGTCGGCAGCTTCAGTGCTTCCATCCAATCCTTCCTCGTTAGTGTTATCTTTTTCATCTTCAATAATTTCCTCTAATACAGGCTCTTCTTTTTGTTCTTCCTGAACTTCAGCCTCTGGTTGCTTTTCTTCAACAGCCTCAGGTTCTGGTTTTTTTGCTAAATCCACAGTATAATCACCATCTTCATTCATAGGAATTTTCTGTACACTAGCTTCTTTTTCGGCTATAGACAATTCTTGATCATCTAAAACCTTAGCTTTAATGTTTTCTGACATAATAAAATATAATTGGTTAATTGTTTATCTAGGGTCAAATTGCTCTAACCCAAATCCACCTAAGTTATCAAATCCAGCGGATTCAAAGTTTTTAGGTGCTTTACCAGATTTTCTCTGGTCTATAAGTTCACTTTGCTGTGAAGCTTGTATTTTTGTTCTTTTATCTTTACGATCTTCTTTATACTCTTCTTTTTTATTAATCACCTGATTGTCCTGCTCTTTAAGCTTCATATTAAGCTGAAATTCAAACTCCATTAGTTCTTTTTTGATTTCTGCTTCTCTTTCAAGTTTTGCAATATCAAACTGTGATTGTGCTTGTGCAAGTTGGACTTTGCTTTCCGCAATACCTTGTTGTTTTTGTATTTCTGCGGCGGCTCCTGCTTGAGCTGATTGAGCGTTAGCTTGCGATTGTGCTTGGATGTTTTCCATTTGAATTTTTCTGTCTTTTTCAAATTTCTTTTTCCTTCTTAATTTTAAAAGTTGATTAGCTAATTTTAAATTATTTATTTCCCTAACATCAATTGCATCTTCAAGCTCTATTTGTTTTTGAGCTATTGCCATTTGAATGTTATTTTCTAATAATTGTTTTTCTTCTTCATCCGGCATTAATTGTAAAAATATACCAAAATCATGCAAATGTAATTCTTTCATTTCCTCTAAAGCCCCCACATTGAACTTACCTAGCGATTGTATAAATGAATTTTTAGTTTTGGAATATTCTAATACATCAGATATTCTTAATGCGATTGCCTCAGCAGACTTTAAAGTTAAATATAGCCCTGCTTGCAATACATGTCTCGTTGCTGTATTTGAATTTGCGGCAGCAAGTTTTTGAATTCCTACTAGTGCATTTTTATCAGGAGTACTGCCATCCCTTGCTTCGTTTAATCCCGTAACATCTCTCATCATTTGTAGATAGTAGTTGTAAGATTGTATTAAGCTTTGTATTTTAGATCCACCTGCACCAGTTCTTAATTCTTGTATTGGTATTTTACCATTATTGAATTCTCCATCTTGCGTCATAGATCTGCCTATAACCGAACCGGTTTGGAAATACATATTCAAAGCTTCCTGCGGATTATAATTAGTTCCGTTACCTAAATCAACTTCAGCTAAACCATCTGCATCTAAATAAACACCATCAGGAACCATTCTTGATAAGACTTGTTGTAGTTTTAAGTGTGTTATTTGAATCATATCAGCAAATGATGTCATTCTACTTACTAAAGATTCCATCCTGCCTTTGTACATTCTAGGAGCTACAATATTATAGCTCATTTGTACTTTTGTAATATCAGATTTAGGCCTTGTCATATTTTCCGCTTTAGCCCATTTTAGCATTTTTTCGTATCCAACAATTTTTGCCCCCTCATATAAACACTCTATTGATCTTTCAGCTTTCTTAAATCTAGCCCTTGCGTCTTTAGGCGGATTAAATTTACTATCTTTTTTAATAGCTTTATCAGCACCAGAGCTGGTTTCTTTTATTTTATATATTTGATCTTCAAATGTTTTATATTCAAAATATAATACGTACACATAATTTTTATCAGCAGAGTCAACACCAGCTTGATTATAAAGTAAAGAACTTTTTCCTTTGCCTTCTATTTCCTCTATATCTTCTAATGTTAATTCCGGGTATTGCTTCTTTAACTCAACTATACTCACTCTTCGTATTTCCCCTACATAGTAAACATCGTCAAAATAAGGCGACTCTGTATAAGAATAAACAATATCAGAAGGATCCACATAATCTAATTTAATGCCTTCTGCCGTGTTAAAACTGTTTTTAACACAACCTATCCCAAGAACAGCAATATCATAATCTAATCGTTTTTTTAATAAATCGTACTTATTTAATTCAAACACATTATTTATAGCTTGTTCTTCTGCAATTTCAACAGACTGTTTATAATCAAGTTGCATATGTAACTCAAGCTCTTGATTATTTTCTGGTAAATTATCTTTATCATTTTCAAACATATCAATCCCTAATTGTGCCTGTGCTTGATTATAATAATCTTTATTACCCATATCTCTAAGTATACTGTTAACATACTTAGTTCTTTCCTCCGTAGCTATATTATCTATTGAAAATGCTTTTAAATCATAACCTCTATCTGCAATACCGTTAACAACTATATCCACAAACTTTGGAATAATTGGAACTGGTTTCCAATCTAAATTTAAATATGACAAATCACCGTTTATAGATAACTCATCTTTATATTTTTTAATGCTTTGTTCGCCTCTTGCATATAAACGTAACCTGTGAAAGTTATCTCTATTTGTAAAGTAGCGAGACCCTCCCGAATCTTTTTTGAACCATTCTGACTCTACAGCTTTAGCGATTTTTAACCCATACTCTGAGCTTTGTTTTTCTACGTCGCTTACTGCCTGACTCGGAAAAATACCTGCTGGTGATACTTTTGCCATCTATTGTATTATTTTTGAAAAATTTCCATTATTGTTATATTTAGATAAACTAAAATTAACGTTACTTTTTAATTCTCTTGTTTGAGTAGGGGCGTATAAATGTTTATTACACGCCATAATTGCTAGCCCTGAGCTAATTGCCGCATCAAACTTTGTTCTTTTGTTTATATCAAACTTAGCCCAATCATTCAATGTTTCTGAAAAATATAAATCACCGTAACTTCCATCTTCTTTCTCACCCACGTAACTGTTTATATAACTTTCAATTGCAGATGCATGAGCTTGTCTAATATCTTCACTTGAATTCGGTATACCACCTATTTCTTTTTCAGTAACCGATAATTTATTCCATTTCTTATCAGGTCTATTCATAGAATATCCCCTGTATCCTCTTCTTTTTAAATAATATAGTAATCTAGGTTTATTATTCTCTGCAAGTATTGGCATACTATAAAAATGTAATGCCATTAATATATCTTCAAAAAACATTTCCGCTGTTTGCGGCCTAGCTATATATTCAAGAAAAAACATATTAGCAGGAATTTCTTCCATACTAAATTTCGTGAGACCGTGTAATGCGCCTTTAGATCCTTGACCATCGGTAGTCCCGGATATATCGTAGCTATCGCAGCCAAATGCACCGCTATGTTCATTTCCAGGATATTTAACTCCATTTTTTAGTATTACTTTATTTTGTAAATGTACGGGCGGAACCCAGCTAACATTAAATCTTCCACTAAGGTTTGGTATAAACTCTACCTTTGTGTCTTTTACGCCGTTCTGCCATTGAAAGCTTCCTCGCGTTACCAAAGCGCTATACTTCGCTTCTTCATTAAAATCAACTTGCTCATATATTTTAGCTAAGTTGAATATGCTATTTTTTGTTTCATCTCTAAAAGCGTGCTCCTCTGTTCGAGGAAACTGCCTATAAAATTCATTTAAACCGTCTTGATCTCCTTTTAAACCATCTACTTCATTCTCCCAATGTTCAATAACCCCGACGTCGATACTATCTCCATTGTTGTCTTTGACAGGCTTTTCCGGTGTGTTAAAGACAGGTATTCCATGAGAATCGATGAATCCTTCGAAATTCCATTCCATAGGTATGAACAAAGAATATAATCCCGAGCGAGTCTGTCCATTTTTATTCCGTTTCGTAACATCTGAATTATTATATAATTTTTTAAAATTCTCACCTCCTTTGTCAAGAGCATTGCTCGTTGACCCCATCATACACTTACCTATTATTCTCGAACCGAGCCTGAGGGTGGTTTTTGTGACGCGCCAGTTATTGAGGATGTTTTCCGGACGCTCCCATTTTCCAGCTTCATCATGGACGAGAAGTGTGAGCTTCTCTCCATCATAGGAATTATCTCCGGTATTTTTCCAATCGATGGTGGTGTCCAATCCGGCAATTTCTTGATGTCTATCCTTCGACTCGAATCTTTTACGTGTAAATTTCGAAGCGGGTACTCTGTACGCGAGTTCTGTCTTGGGGCGATCCATACCGTCCTGAATGGGTCTGAAAAAGAATGGATAATTGATCGATATTGGTACCACTTTATCTGTGAACATTTTCTTCGCATCGGCTCCAGATTTGGACAGTATTCCGTACCGTGCATCGGAAGATATGGTAGCCAAGTTAACTGTCTCCGAGGATGCCATAAACGAAAAACCTGAACGTCTATTCTTGAGATAGCACATTCCGTAACACCTTCTATCTGCTTTACACGCTTCCCAATAAATAAAGAATAATCTATTGGCTTCTCGAAAGTCTGGTCTCCCAACATCAATCTTGGTCCACTGCAAGTACATATAGTGAGTGCCAGTAATATAAGTGGGAACCCCTTTGCTTTTGAACCAATACCCTTCATCTCGTTTAGTAAATTCTTTATCAATATATGCATGCCATCTTTGTTTAAATTCGTCAGGATAATCCTTCCAATCAAATATACTCTTGATTGCTTTAAGCTCCTTAGGATACTCGTGTGGAGTCCACTTGTCATTGTGAGTATCAACTTCTTTAGATTTTGGCAACGCAATTTTTAAATTCTGTATGCTATACACCTCTCCTATCTG
>Ga0206677_10003480_pt1 | contig 13208 bp, 14 predicted proteins | sample M130m12015metaG_FD_155475 | JGI IMG/M metagenome (GOLD analysis project Ga0206677, IMG submission 155475) | Ammonia-oxidizing marine archaeal communities from Monterey Bay, California, United States - M1 30m 12015 | ecosystem: Environmental > Aquatic > Marine > Intertidal zone | place: USA... | reverse complement strand
TCACAAAAAGAAGATTACGTTTGTTTTCTCCTCAATGCGCCACTTCGCAAATGAGTTGCGTGCGCAAGGGTTTAATGTTCGATACACTGTTTATGATGATCCTCTAAATTCAGGTTCGTTGCTGGGCGAAGTCAAACGCACCTTGGCCGAGACCAACATAACCGATGTTGTCGTAACCCAAGCGTCTGAGTATCGATTACGTGATGAAATGTCTCGTTGGGTTGAGCAGTTAACCGCCACAATGACCGTCCTAGATGACGACCGTTTTCTATGCACCCATAATGCATTCAGTGATTGGGCAGAAGGGCGCAAACAGCTGCGCATGGAGTATTTCTATCGTGACATGCGCCGTAAATATTCTGTCCTGATGAGTGACGCCCAACCCGTTGGTGGGCAATGGAACTTTGACTCAGAAAACAGAAAGCCACCAAAGGAGGGATTAAATGTACCCTCGACGTACCACACAGAGCCTGATGCCATCACATCGGATGTAATGGCTTTGGTTGAACAACATTTCCCTGACCATTTCGGAGACCTATTGCCGTTTCACTACGCTGTCACACGTGAACAAGCATTGGAGGCATTGGACAGCTTCATCGAAGCACGTCTTAAGACATTTGGCGATTACCAAGACGCAATGGTCCAGGGCGAACCATGGATGTATCACAGCCACATCAGCCTTTATATCAATTGTGGCCTACTCGATCCGTTGGAATGCATCCGCCGCGCAGAACGCGCCTATTACGACGGCGACGCTCCTTTAAATTCAGTCGAGGGGTTCATCCGCCAAGTCCTAGGCTGGAGAGAGTACATTCGAGGCATATATTGGCTTAAAATGCCTGAATACAAAGAGGCCAATCATCTGAACGCAACACGCGCGCTTCCAGATTTTTATTGGACTGGTGACACGCAAATGAATTGCCTGCGCCAATGCGTAACCGAAACCAAAGAAAATGCATACGCGCACCACATCCAACGTCTTATGGTCCTTGGTAATTTTGCATTGATTGCGGGCATCCATCCGGAAGAAGTAAACGAATGGTTCTTGTTGGTCTATGCCGACGCGTACGAATGGGTGGAATTGCCAAATGTAACAGGCATGGCATTGTTCGCTGATGGCGGTGTTGTGGCATCAAAACCCTATGCGTCCAGTGGTGCCTACATCAACAAGATGTCAGATTACTGTAAGTCCTGCCGTTATAAGGTTGCCAAAAAAAATGGTCCGGACGCCTGCCCGTTCAACTATCTTTATTGGGATTTCCTAACACGCAACCGCGAGCACTTTGCCGCTAACCCACGCATGGGGCTGATATACAAAAGCTATGCGCGTATGAGCGACGAAAAGCACGATGCAGTCGCTGATGACAGTCAGCGCTTTTTTAAAGCACTGGACAATCGAGAAGCGATTTAATCGGCTAAGCTGGCAAAGTTCGGGTTCAATGAGCCGCGTCGTTCCATTTGACAGGTGTGATGTAAACGATGCTATCATCGACACTTACCATCACGTCACCATCTTGAATGTTCACCTGAGCTTTCATCGAACGATTGGCCAATTTGCCAAGTTCGACTGTGTCGTTCTCGACAAAATTTATCACCTGAAGGTTATCAAATCTGGTTGTGCTATTCTTGATTTTGTCCCACCAGACATCCGCCGTGGTGCCACCGTATGTGTAGATGATAATTTGATCTGCTTTGCCACAAGATTGGCGAATGATCTTTTCACTTGGAAGGCCCAATGCCACCCAAAGCTCGAGTTCACCACTTAGGCTTTTTTGCCAAATATCGGGTTCGTCATCTGTCGAAAGACCTTTGGTCATTTCCAATTGCTCATGCGCGTTCAACGCAAATGCAAGAACTCGAACCATCAAACGCTCATCTGTTTCCGAGGGATGCTTGGCTACGGTCAGTTTGTGAGTCTCGTAATAGTGACGATCCATATCGCAAACAGACAGTTCAACTTTATAAATTGTAGCATTCTGCGCCATAGTTTCCCCCAAGATTGCGATGATAGGAATGCCTAGTGCGTCTGCTGGCATTGTGAAAGCACATAATATCTGGATGCTCTAAAGCGCAAAACAGCATAGGTTTCCTTTTTCGAGAATTTGCCTAAGCTGTTTATCACCTCAATGGTCCTGATCTTTGTTTCGGCCTCTTAGACGCTCAACATTTGCACAGCTGCGAAATTATCGCATCACAAACGGGTTCGCCATTGGTTTGTCAGAGGTGTTGATCCACGTGGTTTTCGTACGAGTGTAGTCGTTGATCGCATCGATACCCGCCTCTCGCCCATATCCAGAATGATTGTACCCTCCGAAAGGCGCTATTGGGGAAACAGCGCGATACGTATTCACCCAGCAAATTCCAGCTTTGAGCCGTCCAGACACACGATGCGCACGTGCAAGGTTTTGCGTGAAAACACCTGAGCCAAGGCCAAAGGCCGTACTGTTGGCCAACGCTATTGCCTCTTCTTCTGTGTCGAACGGAATCAGTGACATGACCGGTCCAAACAGTTCGATGTTCAAAGTCTCAATGTCGTGGCTATCACATTGCACCAAAGTTGGGGCCATGAAGTTACCCGCTTGATCCAGCGGTGCACCACCAAATCGAATTTGCGCGCCTTGCTCTTTGGCTTTGGCCAGCGTTGCGACGATAAGGTCGATCTGGGCCTTGGTGCACAGCGGCCCCAAATGGGTTCCCGTTTCCAATGGATCGCCCACAACGATACCTGCGCAAATCTCGCTGATGCGCGTGATTAGATCCTGCATTATGGGCCGATGAATAAGCCCGCGTGACCCAGCCACACAGCTTTGGCCAGATGCGCCAAAATTGCCTGCGATCAATCCGTTTGCAGCGCCGTCCAAATCGGCATCATCAAACACGACAATTGGGGATTTCCCACCCAACTCCAGCGAGGTAACGGCGAAATTTTCTGCTGAATTACGCACCACGTGTCGCGCTGTATCTGGACCGCCAGTAAAGGCGATACGATCGACATCTGCGTGGCGTGTTAAAGGAATGGCACAGTTTTCTGCATCGCCTGTAATCACCGACACCACACCCGCTGGAAATCCTGCTTGCTCCACCAAACGTGCAAATTCTAACATCGGTGTAGGCGCAATTTCAGAGGCCTTTAGTACGACTGAGCAGCCCGCAGCCAATGCAGGCCCCAACTTGGTCGCCGTCAAAAACATCTGTGCGTTCCATGGAACAATCGCCACGACCACACCGATAGGTTCACGGCGGGTGAAAACATGCATATCCGGCTTGTCTATGGGCAGCACTGCGCCCTCGATTTTGTCAGCAAGACCCGCATAGTAGCGATAATAATCGCCCACATATCCTGTTTGACTGGCGGTCTCAGCCAACAGCTTTCCGCTATCTGTTGTTTCAAGCCGCCCCAGATCGGCGGCATTTTCTTGGATCAGATCCCCCAAACGATACAGCAGCTTACCCCGCTGTGTCTGGGTCATATCCCGCCAGGTTGGGTCATCAAGAACACGGCGTGCCGCCCCAATTGCGCGATCCACATCTTGGGGGGCCGCACAGGCGAATGTTGCCCATTCTTCGCCCTTCGCAGGGTTCTCAGTCGACATGACTTGCCCGCCGTGGCCCTCGGTGAAAGCGCCATCGATGTATAGCTGGTAATGTGGAAGTTTTATCATATCAGTCCTTAAGAAAAAGCCGGCATTACGTCGTCGATAAATCGCGACAGTGAAGCCCGTTTGCGTTCAAAGTCCATGCCACTGTCTATCCAGAACGCATATTCATCATACCCAAGATCTTCATAACGCTTGATCTGGTCAATCACTTCTCGCGCAGTCCCGATTGTAAGGTCGCGCAGCATATTCTCGGGCGACATCATTTTGTTGCCCGCCAGTTCTTCGTCGGTCAAAGTTTCAATCAAACCCTGTTTGACGGGGCGTGCATTTTTGAACCACGCACCAAAATAGTTGTAAAACTTCGACAGTTCATTGGCCGCTACCATCGTATCTGCGTCATCTCTTGCGACATAGGTGTGGTGCAGTAACATGATCTTTGGACGTGGGTTCTCAGAAACTGCGCAGACCTCGTTGAATTTGCTCATCAGGTCTTTGATCTCTTGCATACCCTGCCACAACGGCGTGACCTGAATGTTAAACCCGTTGTCGACTCCAAAGGCGTGGCTGTTGATATCGCGTGCAGCGATCCAAATGGGTGGGCCGCCTTCCTGTACCGGCTTGGGCGCTGAGGTGATTGACGGGAATTGATAAAACTCCCCCTCATGCGCGCAATCACCCTCCCAAAGCTGGCGCAGCAGTGGCGTCGTCTCTCGCATTCTTTGGCCAGCTTCCCATGCGTCCATACCGGGCATCAGACGTTCGTATTCATAAGAATATGCGCCCCGTGCGATGCCCAATTCAATGCGACCATCCGTAATCAAGTCTGCCGCCGCCGCTTCACCCGCCAATTTGATCGGATGCCAGAACGGCGCAACGATTGTTCCTGTACCCAGCTGCACATTCTTGGTCTGGTGGCCAAGATCAACCAGAGTAAGAAACGGATTGGGCGCAATTGTGAAATCCATGCCGTGGTGTTCACCCGTCCAAACCGCGCGCATGCCACCATCGTCAGCCATCTTGGCAAGCGAGATCAATTCCGTGCGCAACTTGCTGTGTTCTTGATTCGGCGTGATCCGTTCCATGTGAGCAAAAAGTGAGAAATCCATCGGTTACGTTCTTTCTATAACGTCTTGTTGGGCGTTACCCTCAAGACCAATGTGGAAATATTGCCCCGCGCGATACCCAAGCCCCGCGCGGTCTGTGTGCGTGAATGAATTGACCTCACCGATCAGAATGCAGTGATCCCCCATCGGCAAAGCTTGATAGCGAGTGCAGGAAAACTGGGCAGCAGCGCCGTCAATCACTGGAACACCGTGAGGGTCCAATTGGTGCGGAACTTTTGAAAATCGGTCCCCTTTGTAAGATACGAAAATGTTTGCAATGTCTTTCTGATCCTCTGCCAAAATGTTAACCGCAAAATGGGTGCAATTGGCAAAATTGTCGTAGCTGGATAGGAAATTTCCTGGGCACACCAACAATAACGGCGGATTAATCGAGACAGAGGAAAACGAGTTGGCGGTGAAGCCAACCAAGGCCCCGTCAGCGCAGCGCGTGGTCACGATGGTCACCCCTGTCATGAAACTGCCAAAAGCCCTGCGCAACTCTTTGGGATCAATGGGCAGCGTCATAAGCTGGCCTTAATAAATTCGGACAAAACCGCGTTGACTTTAGACGCGTGGGTCATCGGCAACATATGCGCTGCGCCATCAATAATTTCGGCGCGCGCCTTTGGGGCCAATTCTACAATTTTGCGCGACATGTCTGGTGTAGAATTTGGTTCGTCCCCCCCCGTTAGACACAGCACAGGACATTGGATCGCGTTCAGATCAGTATCCGCAGCGCCATCTTCTGCGGCGAAAATACGGTAAGCATCGCTGTAGCCCGCAGGGTCTGTGTTGCGCAACCATGCCTCACAAGCGAGGCGTTGGGGTGAAACATCTGACCCAAACCACCGATTTAGGGTCGCTGTGGGGTCAGCCATTGTGAGGCCATCCAACTCATCTGCACGTGATTTAACTGCGGCCTTTGCGCCAGCGTCTCGACGATGGATCGCATTTAACGCAGCCACTGCTTTCACTTTAGCAGGGTGGTGGATCGCAAGCTGCAGCGCAATCATAGCACCAAAAGAATGGCCAATAACGATTGCCGATTCATTCAAGGCGCCAGTAATCGCTTCGACATAATCCGCCATGCTCGGCCCTTCAGCCAAAGCGGGACTTTCGCCATGTCCTGGCATGTCCACTGCGATAACACGACAGGTCTGCGAGAGCGCGTCAATTTGTGCACCCCAAGCTTCAGAACGCAGACCAACGCCGTGGATCAAGACGACAAGCGGCCCCGAACCCGTAGCAATGGCAGCCAAAGGCCCAATCTTAGACCGCGGCTGGGTTGTCCAGGTCATGACCCAAATCCTTTAAATCTTGATAGCGATCACCAATCCGGTGATGCGGGCGTCCACTTGTTGCGGCGCCCAAAACGATTACGATTTCATCGTCACGCGGTGCGTCAGGAATTGCGAATTGGATGGTAAGATAGTGCGACCGACGTCCTGCATCATTCTTATCCATCAACGGCACCATAATCGCTGCATTCGCGCCGCCGCGCGTGTTTGTGAATGCCAGATAAGATTTTGCACCAACCGCTTCGCGGTAATGGTTCCCGAAACGCAGGGTGTGGATCAATCCAGAGGCATGTTCGATTTCGCCGTTCAGCCCAACAACCGCAGCTTTGCCATAAGCTTCAATCGCGTCACCCGAACCTGCCAACGCAATCATGCGCTTTGTCATCATCTCGCCCAGAACCGGACCGAATGCGTGGATCTCGGGTTTAAGGTCTTCGACAAATCGCCCAGTCCACGGGTTCGTGATCACCGCAGCGACAGCGAACATACGCCACGGCTTGTCCGAGGGCTTGAACCCTTCGATCAAAACCTCTTCGTCGTAGGTTACGATTTTCCTGATTTCTGGCTGCACTGTAATTTCCTATTTTGAGTCGTCTAAATCAACGATCATTCAAGAAATTTGACAAACGAAGTAAACGCAGGCTTATGCATTAGAAAAACTAATGGATAACTTGACGATGGCGAAATCACTCCCCCCACTGACATGGTTCCGCGCGTTTGAAGCAGCAGCACGCAATCTCAGTTTCACAGCCGCCGCGGCAGAAATTGGTATGACCCAATCCGCCGTCAGTCAGCATGTAAAGTCGTTGGAAACCAGACTGGGTGTCGCGCTCTTCATCCGCAAAGCACGCGGATTGGCATTAACCGATGATGGCCGCAAACTGGTCCCACAGGTTACCTCAGCATTAGAAACCCTTGGGGCTGCATCCCGCATCTTTGAAACGGGTCCAAGCCAAAACCTGTTGACCATAGCCACCTCTGTAAGTGTCGCAGAATGGATTATCGCGCCTTACTTAAAGGAATTCACAGATCGCCATCCGCACACAAGGCTCAGGTTCCTAAGCGCGATTTGGCCAGACGATTTTCATATGTTGCACGCCGATATCGAAATCCCATTTGGATCTCACAAGCAGTTTGGAAGACGATCAACCCTGCTTGAACCCAATGGGCTCGTCGCACTTAAGTCACCTAACTTACATGGTGAACTTCACACCTTGCCCCTAATCGAGGCGGTCGGGACATCTGTTGGTTGGGAAAACTGGCCCGGCACCGCGTCTTACGGATTAATGCCACATATCTTTGTCGATTCGTTTAATGCGGCTTTGAATATGGCATCGCATGGCAATGGTGTTGCTCTGGTCAGTGAGGTTTTGGCACATTCGGCACTTGTCACTGGACAACTCGTGCGCGCGCATGACGCAGAGTGCCCTTGCCAAGAGGGATATTACCTAAGAGCCGACGAAAAAAATGCAGCCGCAGTTCAATTCCGTGATTGGATATTTGAATTGGTGCAATCGTCAAACCCTAGGAATTAAAAATACCCAACTAGCACATCGCGTTCTTTGTTGCGCAAGGTGCATTGATATTACGGCAGTCGCTGCATTAGCATTTACAAATGCAAAACCTCGATCCAAAACAAACCGCCTGTTTTTTGTCTGCCGTGCAATGTGGAACCGTACGCGCAGCCGCAGAGCAACTTGGATTGGAACCCTCAACCGTCAGCCGCAATATCACTGCTTTGGAAACGAACCTTGCAATGTCTTTGGTTGAACGCGGACGGCTTGGCGTTCGGGCAACGCAAGCGGGTGACTTGTTGATCGCGTACTTATCCCAACAAGGGGCTGCTCTGGACCTTCTTCAGTCCGAATTTGACGCCCTGGTAGGCATGAAACGCGGCAATGTTTCCATAGCCGTTGGAGAAGGTTTTGTGGGTGATTTGTTTGACAACGCTCTGACCGCCTTTTCGTCGGCCTATCTGGCATAACGTCACCCTTGACAGCACTTTGAATGACAGTGGCCCCCGTCGCCACCCGCACGTTGGCTCAGGTGCTGTAATCGGTGCAGGAGCCGTTCTATTAGGCGGCATCACAATTGGGAAAAACGCAAATATCGCAGCCGGCGCGACGGTAGTCGAAAACGTTCCCGATGGCATGGTCGCTGTCGGATCAAAAGCCAGCATGCGCGGCACAGCGCGAGTCAGTTTTTCACCCCAAAAAGGACCCTTATCATGAACGCCTCTTTTGGTATTGATCATCCCTTGCTCGCGACCCACGACATTGACGCCCTGCGCGAACGCCTTATTGCACTGGGGTTCAACATGACCTCAGTTGGCAAACATCCCTGGGGCACCAGCACAAGTCTTGCGATGTTTGACGGGTGTTTGCTGGAAATCATGGGAATTTATGACGACGGGTTGTTGGACGAAGTCCCTGCCGGAAATTTCAGGTTCGGGCGGCATATATATGAGCATCTTCAACGTCGTGAAGGCGTTGCCCTCTCCGCCTTGCACAGCACCGATTCAGTCAAAGACGCCGAACATGCGCAACAAGCTGGGCTAACGGTTGCAGGTCACTTGGAGTTTGGCCGCGATGTCACCCTACCGGACAGCACGCGAGGGCGCACCAAAACAACACTCGCGCTGATGCCAGATTCACAATTCCCACGCCTGTCTTTTTTCTTGTGCCAACAACATTGCCCAGAGCTGATCTATGTGCCTGAGTGGCTAGGCCATCCCAACACAGTCGATGGTATTTGCGGCGTGAATATCGTGGCTCATGAAAAGCACCATGTGAAACTCAAAACCCAATTTGGTGGTATGTACGACGGGTTCAAACCACTCAAAGGTGGCTTTCAGTTCCAGACCGCTAATGGCGTTCTAAGGGTTATGAACCCAGAGGCCTTTGAAACGAACATCAGCCCCCTGCCCGATGACATGCGCGATGAGGATAGCCCAAGTATTGCAGGAATGGATTTCACAACAGGCGACATGAACCCCTTGGTGGATTGGATTGCCAAAAGCGAAGCTGATCACTGCCTCATCAAAAATGGCGTGGTATTGATCAACCCATCACGTACGGCAAATACCGTTCTTCGTTTCTTTGGCCGTTCATAGAAGGTCTACAAGATGCAAAAACCGCGGGCACTGAAGATTTAGAATGTTCAGATTCGGAGTATTCAGATTTGGTCGGGGCAATAAAGACTGTGCAGGACTTTGATGACTTGCGCAGCTTCCACGCCCTTCAGTGAATAATAAATCGTCTGACCATCGCGGCGCGTGGCGACCAAATCAGCGTCGCGCAGCTTTTTCAGATGATGCGACATGGCCGGCTGCGACAACCCGGCACTCTCAGCAAGACTAAGCACACTTTGCTCGCCGCTCAGCAAAATACACATCAAGCGCAGGCGCACAGGCTGCGACAGCATCGCCATCAGATTTGCAGCTTCTGTTATTTTTGGCTCAAGCGCCTTGATGTCTAACATCGAACATAACCCTTGTATATTTATAAATACTTATATAAACAAATCTACATATAAGCGCAAGCGAGTCGCAAAACCCTGCGACAACCTATGGCAACAGAACAAGGAAACTCTAGGTGGAAACTGAATTTACCCCAATCGCATCCCTACTTGGCGGCGCGTTGATTGGCCTCTCGGCCGTATTGCTGCTGGCGACACACGGACGAATTGCAGGCATCAGCGGTATTATGGCGCGCTTATTACCACCTACGGCGGATAAGGCTGGCTTGCCTCAAGGGTCGATCTTTATATTTGGCCTATTGATCGCAGCACCGCTGTGGTTCGCGTTGACAGGTACCATACCTGAACAAGTCATCTCGGCTGGTGGCCCCGCCCTTGCCATTGCGGGTCTCTTGGTTGGATTTGGATCCGTGTTGGGCAACGGGTGCACAAGCGGCCATGGGGTCTGCGGCATCTCGCGGGGATCAGCGCGCTCTATCGCGGCCACACTGACCTTCATGGCTACAGCATTTGTGACCGTTTTTGTCATTCGTCACGTCCTAGGGGGTTAAGACTATGCGTAATATTCTCACACTCATTTCCGGCCTATTGTTCGGAACCGGCCTTGTCCTATCGGGTATGGCGAACCCTGCCAAAGTCCAAAATTTTCTTGACCTGCTCGGCACTTGGGATCCCAGCCTCGCCTTTGTGATGGGTGGTGCGATCATGGTTACGATGCCCGGCTTTTGGTTGGTACAAAAACGCGCAACGCCATTTTTCAGTGACATGTTCCACATGCCAACACGCACCGATTTTGATGCACGCCTTATCGTGGGGGCAGCAACCTTTGGCATCGGTTGGGGGCTGGGCGGCTTCTGTCCAGGCCCGGCGGTGACATCAGTGCCCTTGGGATCAACAGGGACGCTTATTTTCTTCGCCACAATGCTTCTGGGCATGGTCGCCGCCAAATACGTGGTCGCATCTTCGGAGACGCCACAAAAGTCGTGAAAGGACACTAGATGGATCATTCAAACGTTAACATAACGACGAAACCTGACGTCGAAGCCTTCTTTGACAATGCCACAAACACCATTAGCTATGTAATCAGCGATCCAAGTACTAAAGCCTGTGCTGTCGTGGATTCTGTGATGGACATTGATTATGCATCGGGCCGAATTACGCATGATCATGCCGACCAGATCGTGGATTACATTCGCTCAAACGATCTGGCTCTTGAGTGGATTATCGAAACCCATGTGCATGCCGATCATCTTTCTGGTGCTCCCTATTTGCAGGACAAGTTGGGCGGTAAAATTGGTATCAGCGAGCGCATCATGGAAGTCCAAGAAACTTTCGGAAAAGTGTTCAACGAGGGCACCGATTTTCAACGTGACGGGTCGCAATTCGACAAATTATTCCAAGACGGCGACAGCTATCAGATCGGTTCGATAAACGCTTTTGCAATCGCAACACCAGGCCACACGCCTGCCTGTATGGTGCATGTTGTGGGCAACGCTGCGTTCGTAGGTGATACGATGTTTATGCCCGATGGCGGCTCTGCACGCGCCGATTTCCCCGGTGGTGACGCGGGTGAACTATACGACTCGATCCAGAGAGTCCTGATGCTTCCTGATGCGATGCGCTTGTTTATGTGCCACGACTATGGCCCCAATGGGCGCGACATTGCGTGGGAAACAACGGTTGCCGACGAGAAAGCCCACAACATCCATGTGGGCGGCGGCGTGACCCGTGAGGCCTTTGTCAAACTGCGCTCAGAGCGTGATGCGACCTTGCCGATGCCCAAGCTGATCATACCATCACTACAGGTCAACATGCGCGCCGGAGAAGTCCCTGAAGATTCAGCAGGACGACCTGCCTTAAAGGTGCCGATCAATAAACTTTAAGACCCAGAAACCAGGACCATTCAAAATGCAGACGATCCAACTTGATGCCCACACCTTTGTCGGGCCACAGATAAGTATTGCCGATATGACAGCGGTTGCGAAACTTGGAGTGCGCACCATCATTATTGCACGCCCAGAAGGTGAAGGGCATGGGCAACCCACTTTCTCCGATATTTGTGCAGCCGCGGATGCCTATGACATCAACGTCCACCAAATTCCGGTCACCCCGGGCAATATAAGGGTGGAAGATGTGCAGGCATTTGATGTCGCCACAGGTAAAAAATCCCATCTCGTCCTTGCTTATTGCCGCAGCGGCGCGCGTGCCACAATGTTGTGGGCCCTCAGCGCTGCAAAACGAGGGCAATCTGTTGAAGGCATCATCAATGTCGCAGGCAGAGCTGGTTACGACCTGCGGCCATTGGCACCCCGGCTTGTCGCAAGCGCCGCCTAATTCAACACCAAAAAGGCCACAAACTTATGATCCCCGCTCAATTGACAAAGTACCTTCCGATCCTTGACTGGGGACGCACATACAATCGCGAAACTCTAACGAACGATCTTGTTGCAGCCGTAATTGTGACGATCATGCTGATCCCACAGTCGCTTGCCTACGCGCTACTTGCAGGGCTACCGCCCGAGATGGGGCTTTATGCCTCGATGTTGCCCATTATGCTTTATGCAGTATTTGGCACCAGTCGTGCGCTGGCGGTTGGTCCCGTTGCGGTGGTGTCTTTGCTGACTTTGGCCGCCGTCAGCAAAATCGCTGTGCCCGGAACGTCAGAGTATATTGTTGCTGCCATTACACTCGCGTTCATGTCAGGCCTTATACTACTTGCTTTGGGGCTGTTGCGCTTGGGGTTCTTGGCCAATTTCCTATCCCACCCTGTGATCGCAGGATTCATCACCGCATCTGGCCTGATCATCGCTGCCAGCCAATTGAAACACATCCTTGGGATCGATGCACATGGACACACACTGCCAGAACTGATTGGGTCGCTAGGCCAAAACCTGTCCCATATTAATTTGATCACAACAGCTATTGGTGTCACAGCCACGGGATTTCTGTTTTGGGTACGAAAAGGGTTACTCCCCATTCTGCTTGAACTTGGAATGTCACATCGTTTCGCAGGTATTGTTGCAAAGGCCGGGCCTGTCGCAGCCATTGTTGCCACGACTTTAATTGTTTGGGGATTTGATCTGGCCTATACCGGGGTCAAAGTTGTCAGTGACGTGCCCAAAGGTCTACCACCACTGACACTGCCATCATTTTCAATGGATTTATGGGGCAACTTGATCGCATCAGCCCTGCTAATCTCGGTCATAGGCTTTGTCGAGTCCGTGTCAGTCGCCCAAACATTAGCAGCTAAGAAACGCCAGCGGATTGATCCAGATCAAGAGTTGATTGGTTTGGGAGCCGCAAATTTAGGGGCCTCATTCACCGGAGGCTTTCCCGTAACGGGCGGGTTTTCACGCTCTGTTGTGAATTACGATGCGGGCGCAGACACGCCTGCGGCGGGTGCCTATACCGCGATTGGTCTACTTGCGGCCTCCTTGTTTCTGACGCCCTTAATATTCTACCTGCCCAAAGCAACCCTGGCGGCAACCATCATTGTTGCGGTTTTGTCATTGGTGGACTTCACGATCCTCAAAAAATCGTGGCTGCATTCAAAGGCGGACTTTGCTGCCGTGGCGATAACAATGGGCATCACTTTGATCTTGGGCGTTGAGTTGGGCGTCACCGCTGGTGTGGCCATTTCGATCCTGATCCATCTATACAAAACGTCCCGGCCACATATGGCAATCGTCGGACAGATTTCAGGTACAGAACACTACCGCAATGTCCTGCGC
>Ga0206677_10003478_pt1 | contig 13209 bp, 13 predicted proteins | sample M130m12015metaG_FD_155475 | JGI IMG/M metagenome (GOLD analysis project Ga0206677, IMG submission 155475) | Ammonia-oxidizing marine archaeal communities from Monterey Bay, California, United States - M1 30m 12015 | ecosystem: Environmental > Aquatic > Marine > Intertidal zone | place: USA... | reverse complement strand
AGATAAATATACCCTTGGTAATAATACATTCATTGGTTGGATAATAAGTTTAGTCAATCCAAATGATACACATTAAAAATGAAGGTTTTGGTAGATGAAGGTATTAGAAATTTTTCAAAAATTGCCAAAGAAATAGACAGCTTTTATGGTATTGAATTCATTTATGCAGACCACAAAGAAATAAACAATAACCTACTTTTAGATATCGACATTCTATTCGTAAGATCGACCACACAAATAAATGAATGCCTTTTAAGGAGCACTAAAGTTAAGCTTGTTGGATCTGCTACTGCAGGCTTTGATCATATCGATACCAATTATCTTAATTCAAAAAGAATAGAATGGTTTTACTCACCAGGCTGTAACTCAAGCTCAGTAGTTCATTATGTTATGTCCTCAATTGCTTATCTCCATTCAATAAATAAAATCAACCTAGAAAAAGAAACAATTGGAATCATTGGCTACGGTAATGTTGGAAGCAAGCTACATAATGTCTTAAACGCACTAAATATTAAAAATGTTTCTTATGATCCTTATAGAGATTTTCAACATCTTTGTTCAATTGAAGACATTATGAAATCTGAAGTGATTTCAATTCATGTGCCTTTAACACACAATGTTGAGTACCCCACCTTCAATATGGTTGATAAATTTTTTTTAGAGCAGTCGCAGGTTAAAACACTAATAAATACCTCAAGAGGTTCGATAGTAAATGAAAAAGACTTATTAGACATCAAAGATATTAATTATATAGCTGATGTATGGGAGCATGAGCCTGAGCCGTATAAGAAAATTATAGACAGGGCAGTTATTGCCACGCCTCATATAGCAGGTCATAGTTATGAGGGTAAAATCAATGGAACTTTAAATTTGCTTCTAACGCTTCTTAAATATATCAATATCAATAAAGAGGCTTTTAAGAAAGATTCTGAATTAATAGCAAGTTATAAAAGTAAGCATCTTATGGATACCAATCAATTAAAACTCCATCATTTTAGTGAAACTTATAATATTCATAATGAGTCTTGCAAGTTTAAAGATTTAATCAAAATATCTAATAAAAAATTACAAGCTACAAGCTTCAGAAAAATTAGAGCTGACCATCTAAAAAGACATGATATTTTTTAAATAGCTGAATATTTAATAAAATTTACAAAACTTCACAAAAAAACCTATCTTTTTCATGCTTTATATCGAAACATATAATTTTTATATATATAATATGTATTCAAAAAATGTAATCTTTGGCCTAGATTTTTTTTGCACTTTATAATTTTGGCACTTAAATTGCATAGATTTTAAATATAAATTTCAAAAAATAAGGAATATCAATGAATTCAGCTAAAATTAATGATAGATCAAAGAAAATTGCAAAAAAGTTAATAAAAAGAGTGCTTAGCACATCAATTGAAAACCCAAATAATCCAGAATCAATAGCCTTTTTTCAAGCTGATACTTATAGGTTTTATTTTTTAATGAGTTTTATGTGGGAATTCTTTGAAGGAAATGAAATTTCACAAGAATATGCTATATCTTTAGTGCCAAGAAAATTTGCTTCAAGGATTAAGAGACTTCAGGTATTAAAGCAGGCTGTTCAACTAGGTTTCATCTATGAACAGCAATCAGAAGTTGATAAAAGAAGAAGGATTTATGCCCCTACTGAAATTCTTCTTCATGATTTCTTGGCTTATGCTGAGAGTACTAACGTTGTTGTTGAGAAAAATACATAAATTAAATAATTTGATATTAATTTAGTTCTACCTATATGCATAGTTGTTCATTACAATTATCACATGACTAAAAACAAAGATAATAATTACTGGAAAAATAAACTATCAGAAGAAAGCTACAGGGTTACTAGAGAGTCTGGAACTGAAAGCCCGTTTACCGGAAAGTATTGGGATTTTAATGAATCTGGTATCTATAACTGTATATGTTGCAACACACAACTTTTTGAGTCCGATACTAAGTTTGATGCAGGCTGTGGATGGCCAAGTTTTTTTGTTCCAATGAATGAATCTTCCATCGAAGAGGTGCAAGATAACTCTCATGGAATGACAAGGACAGAAGTGAAGTGTAAAAACTGTGACGCCCATTTAGGTCATGTGTTCAATGATGGCCCTGAACCAACAGGATTAAGATACTGTATAAATTCTGCATCAATAGATTTTGATAAAAAATAAAATCAGCTATGCCCTCAACAAAAAATTCATTTTTTAAATCATTTAAAAAAGTTGGTCTGTGGACAGGCCTCTCCAGAATTTTTGGTCTTATAAGAGATATCTCAACTACAAGCCTTCTTGGGGCATCTGTCTTTCATGATATTTTTGTAGTTACTTTAAAAATACCAAATCTTTTTAGAAGATTTTTTGCAGAAGGAGCTTTCAATCAAGCTTTTATACCAGTTTACAGCGACTACTACTCTTCAAATAATGAGAAAGCTACTAAAGAGTTCTTAAATGCCTTGGCTGGATCTTTTTTATGTATTTTATTCTTAATTACCATTGTCGTTCTTCTAATAACTCCTATATTTATTCTAATTTTTGCTCCCGGTTTTTATTTTGATGACTATAAGAGAGAGATAGCTGTAAATGTCTTACAAATAATGTTTCCTTATCTTGGTTTAATATCATTGGTTGCTTTTGCGGGTGGTATTCAAAATACTCATGAGAGATTTTCATTGCCTGCAGCAACACCAATAATCTTTAATTTATGCTTAATTTTGTCAGCTTTAATTGCTGCTCCTTTCTTTGAAATGCCAATTTATGCTTTAGCTTGGGGTGTTTTATTAGCAGGCTTTATTCAGTTACTAATTCAATTATTTCCTTTATATGCTATAAATAGATTACCTGTACCTAAATTAAATTTCTTAAATAAAGGCTCACAAAAAGTCTTTAAACTAATGATTCCTGCAATTTTTGCTGGCGGAATTATTCAAATTAATCTCTTGATAGATACAGTTTTTGCATCACTTTTACAAACCGGAAGCCCAACATGGCTGTATGTTTCTGATAGATTAATACAGCTTCCAATGGGGTTATTTGCAATTGCGCTAGGTACTGTTTTATTACCGACTCTATCAAAAATTAATATTGATAGTCATTTAAGTGACTTTGTGGAACAGGTTAAAAAAGGGCAAAGGCTTGTTATTTTTATTGGTATACCATGTTTTATAGGGCTAGCGATCTGCGCAAATGATATTTTAAGTACTATCTTTTTAAGAGGTGAATTCAATCAAGGTGATGTGCACCAATCTTCTAAAAGCTTAATTGCATTTTCAATTGGATTACCTTTTTTCATGCTTATGAAAGTCCTCACACCGGCATTTTTTGCTAGAAAGGATACCAAGACTCCAATGTACGTTGCATTATTTTCATTAGTTTTAAATGCATCTCTGAACTATATACTTGCATTTAAATTAGGCTATGGCCATGTTGGTATTGCCGTTGGTAGCTCTATTTCTGCATTCCTTAGCGTCCTTGTTATGGAAGCTATTTTAATTAAACAAAATATAGTTGTTCTCAACAACCCATTTAATAAATTTAATTTTTCTATTCTCTTGTCATCTGCCTTTTTAGTATTTTTTCTTCTAGTTTTTTCAGAATTTATAAATTTTGATGGACTTACTCAGCTTGAGAAGCTTTTCTATCTTGGCTTAGAGATTTGTATTTCGATTATTATTTATTTTGGAATTAGTAAAGCAATTAATGGCAACGGCCTAAAAGGAATGATGAATTAATTATGTACTTAATAAGGGGTCAGCATAATTTAGATTTTTTTAAATCACAGAATTTTAAAAAAGAACCTATTCATGGAACTATTGGAAATTTTGATGGTTTGCATTTAGGGCATCAAGCAATTCTTAAAACTATAAAAGATTCAGCCATAAGCTCTAATGGTAAAACAGTAGTTTTTTTTACAGAGCCTCATGCATCAGAATTTTTTGCAAGTATGCATTCAACTCCAAATACTGCACCTCCAAGGCTTTGCCCATGGAGAGAAAAATTTAAACTTCTTGATAGTTTTGGGATCGACTTTGCATTCTTTTTAAAATTTAATAACTCACTCAGGCAAATGACTCCTGAAGTTTTCATTAACAGTATTCTCAAGCCAATGAATCTTAGCTCGCTCACCATTGGAGATGATTTTAGGTTTGGTATCAACAGAGAGGGAGATTTTGATTTGCTGAAGCGTTGGGGTATTGAAAATAAAATAGATATTACAAAAACAGAAACATTTAAATTTTTAGATGAAAGGGTAAGCAGCACAAGAATTAGAAAAGCTATGATAGATAGCAATTTTGACTTGGCATGCAAACTTTTAGGTAGACCATATACTTTTTCAGGAAAAATTGTCCATGGCCAACACTTAGGCAGAACCATTGGTGTTCCTACTGCAAATTTATGGTTGCCAAAGCAAAAACTACCTATATCAGGAGTCTACGCAGTAAGGTGCAGGCTTGGTGAAAAGTTATTAAAAGGTATTGCTAATATGGGAACTCGACCAACAGTTGGAGGTACTTTGCCGGTTTTAGAAGTACACTTATTCGACTTTTCCCAACAAATATATTCACAAAGACTGGAAGTTGAATTTAAGCATAAAATTAGAAAAGAAAAGAAATTTGAGAATTTAGACATGTTAAAATCTCAAATAAATAAAGATATAGCTTTAGCAAAAACACTACTACAAGACTAATATGACACTTAATTATCGGGATACACTGAATCTTCCTCAAACTGAATTATCTATGAAAGCAGGTCTTCCAAGGAAGGAGCCTGAAATTTTGAGTTTTTGGGATGATATGGACTTGTACAACAAAATTCGTGACCAAAATAAAAATAATAAGAGGTTTATTCTTCATGACGGACCACCTTATGCAAATGGGTCTATCCATTTAGGGCATTCGGTAAATAAAATTCTCAAAGATATCACTATAAAATCAAAAACTATGCATGGCATGGATGCTCCCTATGTTCCTGGATGGGATTGTCATGGATTGCCAATAGAGCTGAATGTTGAGAAGAAGCATGGAAAAAGAAGTGAGCTTGTTCAAGATAAAAAAATGTTTCAAGAAGCTTGCAAGGAATATGCATTAACTCAAATTGAAAGCCAGAAAAAAGATTTTATTCGACTAGGTGTTTTTGGTGAATGGGATAATCCCTATAAAAGCTTAGATGCATCTTTTGAAGCAAATGCAGTTCGAGCTTTAGGGAAAATATTTGAAGCTGGGCATCTAGAAAAAGGAGAGAAGCCTGTTCATTGGTGCCAAGATTGTGGTTCAGCACTTGCAGAGGCAGAGGTTGAATATCAAGATAAAACATCAAAATCTATTGATGTTTCATTTCTAGTAAATAAAGAATCTCTTCAAAACGTGAATGCTGCCTTTAAGACAGATATACCAGAAAGTGTTTCCTTTGTAATATGGACAACAACACCATGGACAATACCTTCAAACGTTGCTGTTTGTATAAACCCTGATCTAGAGTATGCGCTGATTAAATTAAATGATTCTTATGTGATTATCGCTGAGGCCATGGTTGAACAATGTATGGAGAGATGGGATGCCTCATCGGAAATAATTTCAAAAACTTTAGGGAAAAGCCTTGTTAATATTTCTCTAACGCATCCTTTTATAGATAGAAATTCTGAATTACTTCATGGAGATCATGTAACTACTGAGGCTGGAACAGGCTGTGTTCACACAGCACCAGCTCATGGAATGGATGATTATTTTATCTGTAAAAAACATGGCATAAAAACATTTAAGGCTTTAAACAGCAAAGGATTTTTTACAGAAGAGTTTGACTTTATTGCAGGCATGCCAGCTTCTAAGGCTGATCCGTTGGTAATTGAAAAACTTGCTGAGGTGAATGCTCTTATACATTGTGATGATTTCCATCACTCCTATCCACACTGTTGGAGACATAAGAGCCCATTAATTTTTACTTCAACTGCGCAATGGTTTATTTCTATGAATAAATCAGGTCTTTTAGACGAGGCTCTAAAAAGTATATCAGGGGTTAAATGGGAACCATCTTGGGGTGAGCAAAGAATAGAAGGAATGTTAAATGATCGTCCTGATTGGTGCATTTCAAGACAAAGAAACTGGGGTGTTCCCATAACATTAGTAGTTCATAAAGAATCTGGCGAAATTCATCCTAACCAGGCTGACCTTTTTAGGCAATTTGCAGATCTAATTGAAAAGGATGGAATATCTTCATGGGATTCTTTGAACTTAAATGAATATATTGATGACAGCGATTCATATATAAAAATAAAGGACTCTTTAGATGTTTGGTTTGATTCAGGAGTAACTCATTTTGCTGTTTCAGACCAAAGATTTGAAGACGGTGTTGTAGCTGATTTATATCTTGAGGGATCAGATCAACACAGAGGGTGGTTTCAATCATCGCTCTTAACAAGTATTGCAATGAATGGCAGAGCCCCATACAAATCAGTTCTTACACATGGCTTTGTGGTAGATGAGAATGGAAGGAAGCAATCTAAATCTCTAGGTAATGTTGTTTCGCCTCAAAAAGTTTGGGATTCTTTAGGAGCAGATATTTTAAGATTATGGGTAGCATCTGCTGACTTCAGAAGCGAGATGGTTGCATCCGACGAAATTTTAAAGAGGGTTTCAGATCAGTATAGAAGAATTAGGAATACTTTTAGATTTATTTTAGGCAACTTAAATGATTTCGATGAAAATAAAAAAATATCTTTTCAAGACCAAATAGAGCTAGACAAATGGATTATATTAGAAACTTCTAAATTACAAGAAGATGTATTAAAGCTATATGAATCATATTCATATCATAATGTTGTTCAAAAAATTCATAACTTCTGTGTAAACGAGTTGGGTGGAATATACCTTGATATTGTTAAAGATAGGTTGTACACATGCAAGGACACCTCTGATGCAAGATTATCTTGTCAAACCAGCCTTAATTATGTTTTAAATACTATGGTTAGGCTTGTTGCACCTATTTTGTCATTCACATCCGAAGAGATATGGCAGACCCATCCCTCTTTGAAAGAACAGAATGAGTCTATATTTCTTTCAAAATATATTGATGCTAAACAAACTGGGGATTGCTCAATTAGTTCATCTGATTGGGTAAGAATATTTGAGATTAAGGACCTAGTAAATCAGTCTATTGAGAAACTAAGAAACGAAAATATGCTTAAAGGGTCGTTAGACTCAAATGTTATTATCACTGCAGACAGCTCAGATAAATTGATTCTCGATAAGCTTGGATCAGAATTACACTTCGTATTCATTTCATCCCATGCTTCGGTTATCGAAGGGGACAGTCTTTCAATTCAAATCGAACTAGTAGATGATGAAAAATGCTCTAGATGTTGGCACAGAGATGCTTCTGTTGGACAAAGCAAAGAACATCCTGAGATTTGTTTCAGATGTGAGGAAAATATTGGTGAAATAGGTGAGAGCAGGTCTTTTGTTTAAAAAGAGGTTTATTGCAATAATCTTTCTATTACTTGCCTTAGATATCATTACTAAACAATACGCACTGCATGAGCTATTAGAGGGCATTTCATATAATTTCATACCCTTTATAGATTTATACCTAACTTTTAACTCAGGTATAGCATTTGGCTTCCTTGATCTTGGTGATAGGTTTGTTTCTAATGCTCTTACTTTAGTTGGAGTTTTAATAGCGACATATATTTTTTATTTAATAAAAAATGAAGAGGATAATCTAAAGCAAATCTCTTTATCAATAATACTGGGTGGGGCCATAGGCAATATTTTAGACAGATCTATGGATGGCCTCGTTACTGATTTCTTACACCTTAAAATAGCAGACTTCTCATTTTTTATTTTCAATATTGCCGATGCATCAATAACTGTGGGCGCAATCTTTTTAATATATCTTGAGTTATTTAAAAAAAATCATATAAGAGATGAGCAAGCAAATTAAACTAGCGAACCCTAGAGGTTTCTGTGCAGGTGTGGACAGAGCCATTGATATAGTTAACAAAGCTTTAGATAAGTTTGGAAGCCCTGTTTATGTAAAGCATGAGGTTGTTCATAACAAGTTTGTTGTTGAGGATCTTAAAAACAGAGGGGCAATTTTTGTAGAAGAAATAGATGAGGTTCCTGATAATTCATTGGTTATTTTCAGTGCACACGGCGTCTCAAAAAAAGTTGAAGAAACTACAAAGTTAAGAAAGTTAGAGTATTTTGATGCTACCTGCCCATTAGTCACAAAAGTTCATATGGAGGTCATTAGAAATGCTAGGGCAAATAACGATATTATATTAATTGGGCATGAAGGCCATCCCGAAGTAGAGGGAACTATGGGTAGGCATATTAACAATCAATCGAGCAATATATTTTTAGTCCAAGATGAAGAAGAAGCATCAAGTATAGTAATTGATAAACCAGATCAACTAGCAATAGTTACCCAGACTACTTTAAGTGTTGATGATACTAAATCTATTATTGATATATTAAAAACAAGATTTCCTAATATAAATATTCCAAAAAAAGATGATATTTGTTATGCAACTCAGAATAGACAGGATGCCGTAAAGCAGCTTGCGCTTGAATCAGATTTTATGATTGTTGTTGGCTCAAGTAATAGTTCAAACTCTAATAGACTTCAAGAGTTAAGCGAAAAATGTGGTTGCAAATCTGTTCTTATTGATAGCTTTGATGATTTGGAGCTTTCTGATCTTGAGGGTAGACAAAAAATAGCTATTACCGCAGGAGCATCGGCACCTGAATCACGTGTTCAAGAAATAGCTATGGCGGTCAAAGATTATATTGGTGCTGAAATAACTGAGCATGGAATCGATGAAGAGAATATATATTTTAAACTTCCTCCCGCACTTAGATGATAATTAAAAACCACCTTGTTTCAGGGATAGAATATAAAGAATCTCCTAATTTTAATAATAGACCTCAAAATACAACTATAAGCCTTTTGGTTATTCATTCTATTAGCCTCCCTCCAAAGATATATGGTGAAGATCACGTAGAGCATTTTTTTCTAAATAATCTAGATAGTTCATTAGATCCTTTTTATAAAGAAATAAAACAATTAAAAGTATCAGCTCATTTATTTATAAAAAGAACTGGAGAGATTATCCAATTTGTTCCATTTAACATGAGAGCATGGCATGCAGGAGAATCATCTTACAAAGGTATAAATGATTGCAATGACTATTCTATAGGTATTGAACTTGAAGGATCTGAGGAAGATAGTTTTGAAGATATTCAATATGATAAGCTTTGTGAAGTTACAGCTGCTCTAATAAATGAATATAAAGACATTACTAAAAATGACATCAAAGGACATTCAGATATTGCCCCGGGTCGAAAGACAGATCCTGGTAAATTTTTTGACTGGGAAAGATACTTAGATAATGTCTAAACTTACTAAACTTTTTGTTATGTTCTCTCTGGGTTTTGCATCTGGTCTTCCTTATATGATTATCATAAGCACATCTACTGCTTGGCTTAGGGATGCGGACATAGAACTTGCTTATATTGGCTTCTTTTCTTGGGTTACATTTATGTATGCCTTTAAATTTTTATGGGCACCCTTAGTAGATAGATTTTCTATTCCTATATTGAAGAAATATGGTCATAGAAAGAGTTGGATTATATTAATGCAAATTATTATTTTTATTAGTTTGATAATACTCTCAGATACAGATCCAAAAAGAAACTTTGCATTATTTAGTTTAGTAGCTTTTTTTATTGGTTTGGCTGGATCAATTCAAGATATAGCTATAGATGCTTTTAGGATTGAATATGCAGAAATAGATGAGCAAGGTGGGCTTGCTGCTACATATCAATTTGGTTGGAGGCTAGCAATTATAATAGCGACTTCATTTGCTTTAATATTTGCTGATACTAATGGTTGGTCCTTAACTTTCAAAATAATGGCATTTTCCATGGTTATTGGTCTGCTTGGATTAATATTCTCAAAAGAAGAAAAAAATCCACAGCTGGGTAAATTAAATTTTACTCAATCAATTACTGACCCGTTTGTTGATTTTATATCTCGGTTTGGGTTCTTTGCTGCAGCAATTCTGCTTTTGATAATAGCAACATACAGGCTTACAGATATTGTAATGGGTCCAATGGCTACACCTTTTTATATAGATATGGGCTTCTCCCTAACTGAAATAGGTGCGGTTGTAAAAATTGTTGCTCTACTAGCGTCAATACTTGGAATATCTTTGGGAGCAGTCTTATTAAAAAAATTCAATATTTATAGGTCTCTTATAATTGGAGCCTTTTTAGTTATGGTAACTAATGTTTGCTTTTCTTACGTCGCAGTCGCAGAAAAAAGCATTACTTCATTGGCATTTATTGTTGCAATGGATAGTATTGCTGCAGGAATAGTAGGTACAGTTAATATTGCATTTCTTACAAGTCTAGTTTCAAAAAAATATACAGGTTTTCAATATGCTCTTTTAACAGGATTTATGGCCGGACCAGGATTCATTTTAAAAGGCTTATCAGGTCTTTGGGTTTCATATCTTCAGGGGATATATGGAGATAATTATGGCTGGATGGGTTTTTATGTAACAACCTCACTACTTACAATTCCTGTAATACTATTTCTATTCTTCAATAGAAATTTTTTAAAGAATTATGAAAATAGTCTATAGATCACTCTTCTTTATATCAGTGGGTGTAATATTTTGGCTAAGTATAGTTCCAGCACAATCTATTCCAAACATAGCTGCTTTAAGTTTTTTGACTGATAAAGGAATCCATTTTCTTATTTTTTTATATTTATCTTTTTTAGGACTGATTTCTAAATTTAATATCCCAAATCTAATCCTGTTAGCAACTATTTTTTGTTTTGGTCTTTTAATAGAAGTAATACATTTTTACCACCCCTATAGATATTTTGAAATTGCAGACCTTGCTGCAAACACAATGGGCATTTTACTGGCTTATTATATTTTTGAAAAAAGATTAAATTAACTATTGATTTCTACTATTTCGACCTTAACTATTGTTTAAGTTACTAAACTAACTAAAATTCATAAAATTAATTTTTATTGGGAGATAAAAAATGAAATTAAAACCTTTACACGATAAAGTTCTCGTCAAAAGAACTGAAGAAGAAGAAACTTCAGCTGGAGGTATTATTCTTTCAGGTTCTGCAAAAGAAAAGCCTTCACAAGGTGAGGTTATAGCAGTTGGCCCAGGAAAAAAATCAGATTCAGGAGATCTAATGCCAGTTGGTGTTAGTGTTGGTGATATTGTTATTTTTGGTCAGTATGGCGGAAACGAAATTAAACTCGATGGCGAAGATTTTCTCATATTAGGTGAGAGTGATATTTTCGGCGTCATTCAATAAGTAATTAAAATTAAGGGAGAAATATAAATGTCAGCTAAAGATGTAAAGTTCGGAGATGGTGCAAGAAGTGAAATGCTTAATGGTGTAAATATTCTTGCAGATGCAGTTAAAGTAACATTAGGGCCTAAGGGAAGAAATGTAGTCCTTGATAAGTCATTCGGAGCACCTACTGTTACTAAAGATGGTGTTTCAGTAGCAAAAGAAATTGAGCTTGAAAATAAGTTTGAGAATATGGGTGCACAAATGATTAAGCAAGTAGCTTCTCAAACCAATGATGAGGCAGGAGATGGGACTACTACAGCTACTGTTCTAGCTCAATCTATTGTAAATGAAGGTAATAAGGCTGTTGCTGCTGGTATGAATCCTATGGATTTAAAAAGAGGCATCGACAAGGCTGTTGTTGCAGCTGTAGAACACGTCAAGGGATTAAGTGTTCCATGCACGGATAACAAAGCAATTGCTCAAGTAGGTACTATTTCTGCTAATGGAGATGAAGCTGTAGGTGAAATTATTGCTGAGGCAATGGAGAAAGTTGGCAAAGAAGGTGTTATAACTGTTGAGGAAGGTAGCGGTATAGAAAATGAGTTAGATGTTGTTGAGGGTATGCAATTTGATAGAGGTTATCTATCCCCTTACTTCATAACTAATCAAGATAATATGACCGTAGAACTTGAAACGCCACTTATTTTGTTATTTGATAAGAAAATTTCAAACATTAGAGATTTACTACCACTATTGGAATCTGTTGCAAAAGCAGGAAGACCATTATTAATTATCGCTGAGGATATTGAAGGAGAAGCATTGGCTACTTTAGTTGTAAATAACTTGAGAGGCATTGTTAAAGCTGCAGCATGTAAAGCTCCAGGATTTGGCGACAGAAGAAAAGCAATGCTTGAAGATATTGCTATCCTTACTGGTGGAACAGTTATCTCAGATGAAGTAGGACTATCATTAGAGGGTGCTACAGTAGAAGATCTAGGAACTGCTAAAAGAGTTGTATTGAATAAAGACAATGCAACTGTAATCGATGGTGCTGGCGATGAGGCTGGTATTGCTGCAAGAGTTAATCAAATCAGAGCTCAAATAGAAGAAACTTCTTCTGACTATGATAAAGAGAAACTTCAAGAAAGAGTTGCAAAACTTGCTGGTGGAGTTGCTGTAATTAAAGTTGGAGCAGGTTCTGAAGTTGAAATGAAAGAGAAAAAAGCAAGAGTTGAAGATGCACTTCATTCAACTAGAGCAGCAGTTGAAGAGGGCGTTGTCCCTGGTGGTGGATCTGCTTTAGTAAGATGTTTGGAATCTGTTGAAAAAGTAACCGGTGATAATGATGATCAAAATGTTGGAATCAACATTGCTAAAAAAGCTTTTGAAGCACCATTGAGACAAATAGTTTCTAATGCTGGAGAAGAATCATCTGTGATAGTTGCAAATGTTAAAGATGGCAAAGGCTCATATGGTTTTAATGCAGCTACTGGTGAGTTTGGAGATATGATTGAGATGGGTATTCTTGATCCAGCCAAGGTAACAAGAACTGCTATTCAAGCTGCTGGTTCAGTTGCAGGAATGATGATCACAACAGAAGCAATGGTGACTGATATACCTAAAGATGATGCACCAATGCCTGCAATGCCTGACATGGGCGGAATGGGCGGAATGGGCGGAATGATGTAATTCTAAGTCTTTATGAAAAATGGGGCTTTTTGCCCCATTTTTATTAGATTTACGTTACTATTTAATTTACTATAAGGTAAACATTTCAGGGAGTATTATGGATATTTTAACTGACCAATCATTTTTTAGATCTTTTCACATTCTTTTCGGAATAACATGGATAGGACTTCTATATTACTTTAACTTT